>ERZ791903.21-NODE-21-length-251412-cov-25.075669_pt1 | contig 251412 bp, 213 predicted proteins | sample MGYA00510148_ERZ791903 | MGnify/ENA primary metagenome ERZ791903 (study PRJEB30046, sample SAMN00792080) | human gut metagenome | study: EMG produced TPA metagenomics assembly of the A metagenome-wide association study of gut microbiota in type 2... | reverse complement strand
TTGTCTGCCCTGCACTACTTGGATCATTTCCATATAACATTGACCCCAGTGCCGCGGCTGCTATTACCACAACATATACATATCCCATTCGCATATATACCCCATATTTATCTGTTAGTATTTCATTACCATTGCTAATTATACTATGTACACCAATTTTTAAATTAGACCCTGGATGTAGTCCTGCACTCAAATCAAGTCCATATGAATCATCTGCCCATCCGCCATTTAATGATGCATCTATAGAAACTAAATTATCCCAATTTAAACCAACACTTATCGGAATATTTACATTTAATTTACCTAAATCAATGCCTATATTTGCATCTAAACTCACTCCATCTTTACTGCATGTGACTCCTAATGATGTTGGAATCCCAAATTTATTTTTCTTTCCCAAATCTATACTTGGTATATTTAAGCTATATGATTGCGATATGCTGTCATCATCCGTTTTTGTAATTTTTTTAATCCAATTACCTATATATTTATCACTACTTTTAATAATGTCAACAGTTGTATTATGATATGTTCCTAATCCAATATCACGACCAGTAACATCTATTGAAGATTTAGATATCACATATTCTTCCCCATAAATATACTTATTCCAGAATTTCTTCAAATCTCTCCATGATGGGAATTTTCCATTCAAATCCACCAGATCCATTGGTCTGTTCCAGCAGTAACTATAGTGATTCATTGTAAATGGTACTGCTATATGCCCTCTCATAATATCTTCACTTACAAAGCGGCCTATTCCAGAATCATATCGTCTTGCCTGTGCAAAGTACAATCCTCCTGCGCTGTCCATCTGATAACCAGTAAAACCAAAACTCTGCATGGAGTCTTGAAAGATATCTTTTGCAGTCCGGATGTCATTACCGAATTCATCAAATCCGTAGGCTTCCTCACTTCTTCCTGTCTCATCGGTTAAGCGCATCGGGCTTCCTAAGTCATCCTGGAAGTAGAAGTGGTCTCTTCCTTCCTCTTCCATTCCGGCAACATTGCCATCCCAAAAGTAAGTCTGGTCAGGACCGTTTCCTGTCTTCTGCAGGAGGTTATGGTACTGACGGGTCAGATCTAATGTATAACGGATGGTCCGGGCCGGGGCTGCATCCCCTGTTGCAATGCTTTGTCCCATTCTGTGGCCTAATCCATTGTACTGATAGACTGCCTTTTGGATGATTCCGTCTGTCATTCCCATGGAGCTGCTCATCTGATTTGCTGCATCAAACCCGTATGCTCTTAAGACTCCTTCCCCGCTTGTTACGGATAACAGGTTTCCCCTATGGTCATATGAATAGTTTCTAATACCATTTTCAGAGTTTTCTGTTGTCAGCTGGTTCTTTGTGTTATAGCCATATGTGGTTATAAGCTTACCATTTTGTGTGTATTCTGTCTTTCTTCTTCTGTTTCCGAATGCATCATAGCTGTAGCTTCTTAACTGCTGTCCGTCATGCATTACTCCTGTCAGGCGGTTCATCTCATCATAGCTGTATTCATACCTGCCACTGTCTGCCTGTATTCCGGTTCTTTCCTTTGCTGCACTGGTTTTATTACCCAGTATGTCATAGCCATATATATAGTGCTCGCTGAAATCAGCTCCTGTATGCAGGATTTCTGACACCCTTCCAAGGTTTCCGTATGCGTATGATGTGCTGCTTCCCCCAGGGAACTGCTTTCCGGTCAGTCTTCCGGCGTCATCATAGCGGTACCGGATTGTTTTCTCCTGTGCCCCGTTTGTTATGAGTTTCATGGCGGTGAGCTGCATCGCTTCGTTGTATTCGTATGCCGCTTTTCTTCCATCCGGGTAGAGAACGGATATTCTCTCGCCCATTCTTCCCCATTCATACCCGACCGTTTTTCCGTATGGGTCTGTGACAGAAGATACCCGTCCTGCCTCATCCATGGCGATCTTGGTTGTGCCGAGCCAGTCTTTTACTTCCTCTAACTGGCGGATGGCATTATACGTGAGTGACACTGTCCTTCCGTCTGCGTATCTGATTTCTTCTACCTGTCCATCTGCTCCATAGCTTATGGCAGTTTCATATCCATCCCTGTCCGTCTTTGAGGTCATGCGTCCGGCAGGATCATATGTATATGTTTCCATATCTCCCAGCGGGTCTGTCACTGCCACAACATGTCCTTCCTTATCCCATGTATATGCAGTGTTCTGTGTCTGCTCTCCGCCTGTTCCAGTACAGCTTGTCTGTGTCAGGTGTCCCATGGCATCATACTGATAGAAAGTCTCATTTCCTAAAGCATCCGTTACCTTTGACAGATTTCCATTTGGTGTGTATTCATAACGTGTTATGTTTCCATTTTCATCAGCAGCCTCTGTCACATGTCCTAGTGCATCATATTCAAAGTGCTGTGTTCCACCGACAGCATTCGTTATTGATACTATCCTGTCAAGAACATCATAACTGTAATGATAACGTTCTCCAGACATGGTTATACGTTCTGTCATATTTCCCTTTGCGTCATAACTGTATTTTTCACCTGATCCGTCCGGATAAAGCACACTTCGGAGTCTGCCTCCCTTTTCATAGGTGTATACTGTGCTGCTTCCATTGGGATGGCATATCCTGTCCACATTTCCAATCTCATTGTAGCATACGCTTGTGGTCGCTCCGGCTGCATCCGTGACACCCGTTCTTCTTCCCAGATCATCATAGGTATATTCTGTCACATGACCCAGCGCATCGGTTTCCGATACAAGATTTCCCTCATGATCATAACCGAAGGTGGTTACTGCCCCGTCTGCCGCTTCCATGCGCACCAGCCTGTCTGCCTCATCATATGCATACCTGGCAGTGTTTCCGGCTGCATCCGTTTCGGACAGCAGGTTTCCTGCCGCATCATATGCATACCTGATTTTTCCTCCCATAGGCAGCGTATGCTCTTTAAGCCTGTTGTCGCTGTCGTATATGAACCGCTGTATTCCACCATCCGGTGACTTTATGCTGCTTACGTTCCACATCCTGTCGTATGCAAGCTCTGCACGGTATCCTTCCTTGTCCGTGTATGCGCTGATTTTTCCCAGGTCATTGTAATCAAAGGATACTGTCTTTCCGTCAAAATCCGTAAGGCCTGTAACCTTTCCCCCGGCATTGTAAGTGTATTTCCTGACATTTCCAAGTGCGTCTGTTACTGTGCTGATTCTGTCTGATGCATCATAGCTGAAATGTGTCCCGTTGTTGTTTGCGTCCGTTGTTTTTATCACCCTGTTTAAAAGGTCATATTCATATGACGTGCTGTTGCCGTTTCCATCCGTTACTGCCGTGATGTTGCCTCTGCGGTCATATGAAAGATCAGTGCTGCTTCCGTCTGCATATGTGATTTTTTCTGCCCTTCCGAAGACATCATTTTTTATCTTCGTCCGGTTTCCGAGTGCATCCGTCGTGCCTGTCAGGTTTCCCTTTGAATCATAGTGGTTTTTTAGCCTTGTCCTTCCGTTGATGCTCAGACTGGTAAGGTTGTTGTAAATGTCATACGTGAAGTTTATGCGGCGCTTTCCCGCATCCACTGTCTGGGTCAGGTTTCCCCTGCTGTCATATGACATGCGCACGGTATGGCCGTTCCTGTCTGTCCTGCAGATGCACTGGTTCCTGTCATTGTACAGGTATTTTTCCCTTGTGCCGTCCTCATACAGCGTGGCTGTATTTCTGTACCTGCTGTCATGCACGTATGTTATCCGGCTTCCGTTTCTTTCCGTGAGTGTGACGCGGCTGTTTTTGTCATCATACTCAAAGTACATCGTGCCGCCGTCCGGGAACTCCTGGTGTGTCACCCTGAACAGGCTGTCGTATCTGTTCCTTACGGCCGTAACATTTCTTGCATTTACTGTCTCCGTTATCCTTCCGTTGTCTCCGTAGCTGTATGTGTACACTGCTCCTGACGGTGTCGTGACTGTCTTTAACATGCCTCCGTCATACTCAAGCTTTACCTTTCTGCCCGCATGGTCTGTGACTTCCTTGAGCATGCCTTCACTGTCATATGCATATTCAAGGAAGCTTCCTGTATCGGTTTCCGCCTTTTCCAGCCTTCCTCTTTCATCACGGATAAATGTGATTCCCCTTTTGTTTGTGTTTTCCTGTCTTGCCGCCTTTCCGTTTTCATCAAAGTACACGGCATCCATGCCCGGATGGCATGTAAGCTTATAGCCGTCTTCTGTCCTTTCCAAAAGCCCCATCGCCGCGTTTTCCGCCACATAGCCTGTGTCTGTTTCCGCAAAGTAGTAAAACTGTCCGTCATGCATGCGCACCGCCACTTTTTGGTCCGGCTGCTTTTGCACTTCCATTTCATAATTGTGCAGGAAACAGCTGCCCATTGTGCCGGTGCCGGTATCCTTTGAGTTGTAGTATCTGTGGAATGAAAGCGGTATCTCTCCGCCTGCCTGCATGTCTTCATGGTCATAGATGAAGTTTCCGGTGCTTAAGTTTACAGGATCACTGCTTTTCTTGCATGATGTATCACCTGCGCCGAGCTTTTCCTTCTCGGTCTTTTCACTCTTTGCTGATTCAGGATTTTTTATTCTCGCAGCATCCGCATCAAGCGTCCCCTTCATTCCTGCCATGTCCAGGTTTCCGCCGTCCGGGCTTATTGATGCTGCAAGGTCATTTATGAGTTTTATTATGTTATTGCCGCACGTTATCTGTCTGTTCATGGCTGCCATGCTTTTTGTATCCACTGACTGCACATTTGAAAATATAGTGTCTATCTTCTTTTTAGTGGCATTATTCTTGTCTATTATCTTCTGGTGGTATGTATCCACGTCGTTTATATAGTTTTCTATTCCGAGCTTTCCTGTCCAGCTCCGGAAATCCATTCCCCTGTCCGAAAACCAGTCCTTTATCTTTCCCCATGTGGATGAAGCTGCGGCATCATCCGCATAGCCTTCAAGCTTCTGCTTTGCTTTTTCTGAGAAGTCTCTTGTCATTTGTTCTTACCTTCCTCCTGCCTTCTGTGCCGCATTATTTTCCTTTGTATCTATGGATGATTTTCTTCCCTTCATATATGACAAAGTATTGTTGAGCAACAGCACAAATGAATCCTGCATTCTTTGAAACATGTTTCCCATCTCCTCTATTGCTATTATCGTACTTCCTCCACATGCCCCTACATCCGGAGCTGCTTCTGATGTATCAAGCCATGTATTATATAAGCTTTCCAACTGTGTTATCTGTAATCCGAGAGCCTCACTGTCTATAACAGTGGCTGCCTGTCCTGTTCCTCCAACCTGTGTTGTCTTTACTTGCATTTTCTATTCCCCTTTCTTTTAAAATAAAAATTCGTCACTTTCATCAACATCTGATATAAAAGTATTACAGCTTTCCTTGGCTGTCTGACCAAGTTCTTCTACTACATTTGATAAATTTTTTGCATACGAAATGAATGTGTCCAGTGCATCTGCCGTTGCTCCCTGTTTTATCGCATCTCTTCTGATATTGTCAAGTATTTGTATATATCGGTCTATACCTTCCTGCAGATTTGTTGCTCTTGTATTTAAAAAATCCGCCATTTCATTTACATAATCATCATCTATTATCAGTTCTGTTCCTGCCATATTGATATTCTCCTTCTACTTTCTTATTTTTCTTTTTGCTTTTTTCTTTGGCTTTGTGTTTGTTTTTGCTTTTTCAGCTGCCGCCTTTTGAGCTTTCTGTGCTTCATCCGCCTCTATTCTTGATATTTCACTGTTCATATTGTTTATCTGTGTATTGCAATTATTTATGCTTGAATTCAAATCGGATATCTGCGCCTGCTTTTTGGCTATTTCATTTGTAATTGTCGTTATTGCACTTTCAAGACCATTATGTACTTTCGTATAAGGATGTCCTGTAAGCAAATTTCCCATTCCATCATAAATGCCTGATAGTATTTTATGGCTCACATTATTTAAACCTGTTGTAGAATCAAGTTTAGCTTTACTGGCTCCTTTACAGTCAGCCAATGTATTCTGTAATTCAACTATCTTTCCTTTTACCCTGTTCAGTTCATCTATATCATTTTTCAGTTGCGCAATTTGCGAGTTATATTGTCTAATATTCTGCTGATTTTGTGATATTGCTGTCCTACATTGTCCCTTTGTCATGTCGTTTCTCCTTTTTATTAAAACATATTGATTCCACTATATTTTTAAATACAGGATGCCATTCAACTGTATCTGCGTTGCTGCATGTACACTGTAATAAATGAATTGTGTCCTGCTCTTTATATATCAATGACATTGTATACAGTGTGTCATTTAAAATATAATGTGTATACAAAAGGGCACATACTTCATCATCATCTGCCCTTTTGTATATACCATGACATCTATACCCAGGAACTGTTCTTTTATAAATATGTGACATAAATTGAGCAGTCTGCTCTATATCCATTTTTTTGAGGTTTTCTATACGTTCGGTGTCTACACAGCTGATCCGTATTCCATGCTGTCTGTCCAGTAACACAAAGTCAGGCAGCTTACGATAATTTCCAAATATTTTTCTTTTTTCACCTATCGTAGCAGCCTGAAAGCTGTCTGGGATTTCTACACTTGCTATCCCTTTCCATATAACGTATTGTTTCATATCATTTCTCCTTATTCATCCCAAGTCTCACCCGATATTTCCCACTCTTCCTGAGGATAATTTACATTTACTAATTCATAACCTGTATTTATATTTTTCACAACAAAATGTACAGACCACTCATCTTCTCCTGAAAATAGCTGTATTATTTCCTCGCAGTAAATAACCTGTATAACTTGAGTATAAAAATAATCTGGTGATACCTTTTCTTTACTTATCTGAACATTTAAATCTGTAAAATTATCATTAACCTCAAATATGCAACCATCTAACTGGTTTGCCTCATCCAATACTCTTTGTATTGATTTCTTTGCCGAATCTATCCACCAACATTTCTGTTCTTCTGTAAGCTTAATCTCACATTTTCCATCTTCCGTCAAATAAGCATATCTACAATGTCCTGTTTCTCTTACCTGCTTTATTGCCTCTTCCTCACTATCTGCAAATATTCCAGTTAATATGCAAGTTTCTAGTCCAGTATCATCATAATCCTCATAAAAGCTTTTAGTCGTATCATAGCTTTCTGTTTCATTCAAATCAGCTACTTTCTTCATGGTTGCCTTTCCCCATGGAGTAGCCCATGATACCTCTGTTTGAGGTTCATTTTCTTTAGATTTTAAGCTCTCATCATTTTTATACTGTCTAACTCCCATTAATACTGATATTACTATAATAGATATAAAAATAATTGTGCTGACATATTTTTTCACTATAATTTACTCCCTTCATTCTCATTAAATATACTGTGCCAACTGCATTAAAATTTCTAGTATCTGAGTCAAAGAAACTCCATCTGCCATAAATATTTCTGCTTTTCTCATACTTGAGTCTCTATATAATGGATCCATTTCCCAATATACTTGATCTAAATTTTCTTTTTCCTCTTCTACTCTCACTGCACTCCAATTTTTCATATCCACATTATTTGATTTTTCAAGTTTGACACTTGAAGTTACTGCTAAATTTTGTTCTAATTGTGTTGTAACTTCGCATTGTATTGATATTGAAGATACATCTAACGAACCTCCATATTTCATTTCAGATTTTCCATTTTTTATTACGGAATTTAAAAATATTTTTCCATCTTTTTCAATACCTGCTTTTATCTTTTTATTATCCCATTCATTTGAAAAACTTACTCCATCACTATTCATTTCCGCTGATAAATTTTCAATCTCAAATTTCTGTATATTAGCAAGCACTATCTGCTGCTGATCAATCGTTACATTTATCGTTTCACTGCTATCTGTCTCTGCTGAACCTGACACAGTTACATTATAAGTAGCAGACATATCCACACCGAGCGGTACCGTTATCTCATATATTCCCTCTTCCATTTCAACATTAGGATATAATGTAGTCAGCCAATTAGAAGTTCCACTTAAATATGCCATCTTCTCCTCATCGCTTAACGTCATAAATTCATCATATGTCAAATCAAGATTATCAACTACATCCACATAATCAGTTGCTTCATCCACTTTTCCATCACTTACAAGTGTTTTAACCACACTCATATTTGCTGCATTCAATTTCTCTTTATCCGCATCCAAAATTGCTTTATATTTTTTAATATCAAGATTTCCGCCATTCGGATCAATTAACCCCGAAAGATCATCTATATATTTAACCCACAGGTTTCCTGTATTTATATACTGTGAGAGTTTTCCCATATATTTTGTGTCTACGCTTTGTACATTTTCAAATATTTCTTCTATCTGCCGTTTTGTTGCCTTGTTTTTATTGATCAAATTACTATAATAATTTCCAACACTATCTATACATCCCTTAATTCCCAACCGGCTAACTATAACGGGAATACTGACATTATAAAATACTATTGTATTTGCTATTTCTTCCCATCTTTGTTTTGATATTATACTATCCACATATTGCAGGAGTTCCTGTTTTGCCTCGCCTGAAAAGTCTCGTACCATTGCATTATTCTCCTTATCATTCATTCTCATATAGGATATTGAAGGTAAATGCGGCAAATGCCGCATTTACCTTCAAAAAATGACTCTGATTAGCCTCTTACTGCTGCGGCGCCTCTTGCATCATCGTCCTGTCTGCTCTGCATGTAGCTGTTGATGAAATCAGAAATACTCTGTACAGCTTCTTCTACCTTATAGAGGGCAGGCTTGTATTCACTTTCGAATCTCTCGATGAATGCATCGGCTGTCTGGTTTGTCCATCCATCCTGTAACTGTCCATTCATATTTACGAGGGTTTTGATGACATCATCAATTGCTCCCGCCTGATTTGAGTATACTGATACTCCTGTTGTTAATACGTCATAATCGACTTTGTTAATTGCCATTTTCATTGGCCTCCTTTAAATTTATTTATGGTAAAACTGCTAAGCAGTATTCCATCATGATTGTCTGACAACTTTAATCTTTACCAATTCATTGTCCTTTATATAATAAGCATCCCCTGTCTCTATAGGTTTTGAATATTTTTTACTTGCACTAACTGAGATATCACATATCTTAATATTACATACATCATCAAATACCATGTAATGCCTGTTATCTTTCACTATCTTAAGCATCTCAGGAGAATTAAAGCTGATAGAATTATTTTCTATATCTGGCATAAATACGAATATTTTCATGTTCTTATATTTACCGAGCCAGTCCTTCATATATTTCATTATTTTATTATCTCCACTCATATTCAACATGATATCTGCACTATCTATCACAAGAATAATCCATGGTTCCATCTCTAACTCATCAAACATTCCTGCCGAATACATCTCATATCGTTGCTCAATTCTCTGATTTATTTCCTCAATCATAGGTGGTACATCATGATATGAGGTCAGATACATTGCGGTGTTAGGATTAAATTCACATTCTCCCATTTTCTTTGTCGCATCATCCAATACATACAGCTCCATATTGCCGGATACCTTTTGAACAATTGTATCCATGAAATATTTTGCAAAAGTCTCCCTGTCTGTCTGATTCTTTCCTGTCAGGGAGAGCACATCTCCGCTCTTTAATTCAACTGCCACCGGTAATATACTTGTATAATCCAGACCTATTATCACTTTGTCATCACTTATGCTTTCCGTAAATTGTGACTGAATATATGTCAATGTCAGTTCTTTTGGAATTTCTGGAATAACTTTTGCTTTTTGATTTATATATTTATCGTTTTGCTCATCGACAAAACTCTTTATCTTCTGCACACGTTCATATTCTTTTTCTCCCTCAAATGATATAAACAATTGTGCCTCCAATACTTCTTTATCCAACTGCACCATGCATCGTCCCGGTGTATTAGGAATAGACAAACGTACTCCGTTTAACATCATACTGTATTCTGAAGAATCATTACAAAACAATGTTATTCTTCCTTCAAAATTGCTTAGATACCTCTGTCCAATTCCGGATGTCTGTAAATTAGCTACTACAAATGTCATTCCAACAGCAATTCCATCCCTGAATAAAGGCAATAAATAATCTATATCCTGTAAATACATCTCCTTTAAAGCTGTCATATTATCTATCAGGACAATTATCTGTGGAAGGTCTGTTTTTCCGGCTTCCTTATATGCCAAAAATGAGCTTACACCTATCTCTGCAAGTTTTTCCTTTCTTAAATTAATCTCTTTATTCAATAATTTAAACAGATTCTTCAGCTTTTCATCATCATCAGAACATACCACTCCTCCACAATGATTTAAATTTGCATAGTTTCTCAATATCATGGAACCAAAATCTATGATATATAAATTAACCTCCTGAGGAGTATAATTTTCAGCTACTCCTCTTATGATTGTCTGTAACAGATTAGTCTTTCCACTCTGTGCTGAACCTATAATCATATAGTTCTGCGTTGAAAGATTTAATTCCAGTTTTTCCTGAAGCTGACGCTCCGGTTCATCAACTATACCTATGTTTACCCATATTTCACTTCCTGACTTTTTCTCTAACTGTTCATAAGCAATTGTTTCCGGAAGCGGTGGCATACATATACTTGGCAGCCTCTCTATACCTGTCTGCTCACAAAAATCTTTTATATAATCCACAACTGCTTCCAACTGTGTTTTGCTTTTCTGTTTTCTCTTCTTATTCTGATAAACAAGACTCCTTTTGCCAGAAAAATCCAACTCATAAATTGAAAATTCCTTATCTTCTTCCCCTTCTGATACAGCCGCTGCCCCACTGTATGCTGACTGTAATAACTCGAATATTTCATTATTTCCAACTTGGAGATAAGCACGTCCTGGTTCCTTTATTTCAGCCGCCAATGGTGTTTTTAATACTTCATTACTATCCTCTTTTGATTGCACCTTCAAACACAGCTTAAACTTTGAATTTGACCATATTTGTCCATCTACAACTCCACTTGGTTTTTGAGTGGCCAGTATAAGATGAACCCCAAGACTTCGACCTATTCGTGCTGTACTAATAAGCTCCTTCATAAATTCAGGCTGTTCTGCTTTAAGTTCTGCAAATTCATCAACTATTATCACAAGATGTGGCAATGGCTCAGATACCTTATGCTCTTTATATAACTGAATATATTTATCTATGTGATTTACACCGGCCTCCGCAAAATAATTTTGCCGCTTCATAAGCTCTGCTTTGATAGATTTTAACGATCTCTGTACTTCATTTCCATCTATATTAGTTATAGCTCCAATCAGATGTGGTAAATCCTTGAACTGATTTACCATTCCTCCTCCTTTGAAATCAATTATCAAAAATCCAATCTCATATGGATGAAACAATGTAGCTGCTCCAAGTATAAATGTCTGCAAAATCTCGCTTTTTCCAGAACCCGTTGTTCCTGCCACAAGTCCGTGCGGTCCATGAAATTTTTCATGAAGATTCAGATACACTATTTCATCCTTAACATTTACACCAAGTGGCACAGCCATCGTCTCATATATCTTTGAATTTTCCCATCTGCTATCAAGATTCAATCCTTCCACTGAATTAACTCCAAGAAGTTCAAACAATGAAATATTTTTTCTCAATGCTCCTGCAAGACTGATTTCTTCACACTCTACCGGTGCCAGAATGCGGACTATATTTTCCATACTTTCATCATCTATACTCTCATACTCAAAGTATTTCTTATGCATCTTATTCTGCGAATCATATACCATGGCACTCTCATAATCAAATATATCTATGATATGACTACAGTAAAGTGGCAGCAGTGAAAGCTTTGACTCAAAAAACAAAAATACTGTATCAAGTTCTGAAGCATGCTCTATAAACTTAGAAATTGGATGACTTTTTATTCCATATTCTTCCATAACAACGACAATATTAAATCTTCCACTTGTATTTTCATCCTGTCTCAATGTCAGCTCTTTATAGAGATTATCGAACACCCTGTTTCTGCTTTCCTGATCACAAACTATATTTCGACATCCTCCGGTTCCCTGTATTGATTTTAGGTTTTTTAACCATTTGTATTTTTTTTCATCCTTATCTATCAATGCATAAAGATTAATATCTCCATAATATTGCCTACTTATTATATCCACTATTATATTTTTCATCATGCAATAAAGTGATTCTTCATTACCCACTATTCCAACAGCATTAGCATCCCTGAGACTCAATGTAAGAGGGGCTTTTTCTATATCTCTGTATTCATCGGCAACATGATTTGGAATACAACTTAATTCATCTCCAACCTCCAGCTTCTCCTGTTTCTTATAATTAACCTGACGTAATGACTCTACATTTCCACGTCCTAAGTACACTTCCAGAAAATCATGATCTGTTGGAATACGGTCAAACAAAGTTGTATCAAAATTTTCTATATGACTTATATCCTGTACTGTACTGTAATACTGATCATTTAGGCAATCCAGCTCCTCTCTTCGAATATTCTCAATTTCTTTACGTTTCTTTTCGATATATAATTTATAAGTATCTTGTCGTTCAATACAAGTCTTCTTATACTGCTTTTCTCTGTTCACAATACCAAATATTGATGTAAGTACCCCCACTCCCATTGAACATACACTAAACATCATAAATGAACTACTTGATCCGCTCATTGTACCTTTAAGCAACATCATCATTACCATCATAAATACTGGTGGAAACAATGTTGTAATCAAATTTAATTCTGGCTTTTTAGGTACAGTTCCGGGTCCAAGTATATCTATCGGAGTCTCATCCATTTTCACCTGTATCCTGGTATTACGAATAAAAACAGGGTATGTTGTCTGTATACTCATACTTTCCGGTCTGACATCTACACCATTAGTTTTGATAACTCCATAATCAAAATAAATCTTTCCTCTATTGTAATATGCCATAAAATCACCTATCGATATAAAGTCATGATTATTTATCTTAGCGGATTTCTGTATTATTTTATCATTAACACATGTATCGTAATCACCACTATACTTTGATAGTATCGAATACATCATGCTTTTATCCATCTGCAATGCTATTCTTGCTGCCCTTCCATAAGCCCCCTGCAGCTGTATATGAGCATCCGGCGTATCCCCTATAATAAGAGGTGTTCCCGGAACTAAAGCTATTGACCATCCAAAATTATCCATTTTCATTATCTCCTGAATATAATTGATGAACCATTTCTGATTCCAAAATCTGCAAGTGTCCTGTTCCCTTTTAAAAATGCTATTGGATATTCACATGCCATATAACACTCTGTAGTATTATTCTCATCTAAATTTAAATCATATGCTCTTTTTAATGCTATTATTAAAGTATTTGCAGATATATTTAGGGGTATCTCCAATTCGTGTGTCTGTCCCCTGATTTCGTCTATAAAATTTACTATTTTCTTTTCATTCTCATCCATTTTCGCACTCCAATACTTTTCTATTCATTAAATATAAATTCCTCATTAGCTAACATCAGACAGTCTCCCGGTAATATCTCTGTTTCCTGCCCCGCCTTTATTATCCTTCCATTGATAAATGTGCCATTGGTAGAATTTTGGTCCATTACATAATAACGTCCATTTCGCGTGGTTATCACTGCATGCACCCTGCTGATATTCGTATTGTCTGCTACCGCATAATCTGACTTTTCCGGATTCTTTCCCAGCACAAACGACGGTTTGCCAAGCTCTATCTTTTCACCTGTTACCTGCCTTGTAAGACTTGCAAAATGATAGTTCACCGGTTGCATCTGCTGTATCTGCTGTACGGATATGCCATCATCTGACAACACTGTAGTTCCATCCATGCTGCCCTGCATTGCCTGCTGCATTATCTGTTGCTGCATTGTCTGCTGCATTGTCACTGCTTTGTTTTTCAGCACGTTCACAACTGCACGCTCTTCGCGTGAGATATATTTTTCTATTGCATTACCGTTGAAGCCATGGAAGCTTCTGACATAATACATAAATCTGGATATATAATTCGTATCCTCATTGATAACAGGTGTCATTGTATAAATTATGTTTTCTATAAACCCGACAATATCTGCACTTTCCTGTCCTCCTACTATCGGAAAATATATAAAGTACATCTCTTTTGTCATCTCGTTTATGTATACGTCATCCATATTAAAACGAACACTGTTTACGTTCAGTCCGTTATTGTATACATCCTCAACCATTATTACTATCTGCTCAATCATGAAAAAGAAATCATATTTGCTTATGGCTTTTTTCAATCTATCGGTAAGATTTATATTTGCAGGGCACGTATATATGACACTGTCTTTTTTTGTTTTTGTCACATGCATGATTCCACATGGTTTTATTCTGGCTAGCTGACTTAGTTCGGTTTCATTTATTCTTTCCTTTCGTCCTGCCTTCATCATGGCAGTAACGGTCGATTTTTTTATGCTTACTTTTAATTTAGACATTCGCTATTTTCCATTCCTTATGAGATACATTCTGTCGTATGTAAAAATTCTATTTTCTTTGTTACTTCGAACCTGATATTGGTTTTTTGCAGCTTTTCGGTTATATCTTCCAATACTGTGGTTTCATCCTGCAATACTTCTGTCGGTGCATCCAGCACAGTAGTTTCATCTATATTTTGTGTATATCCCGGCTTTTTCTTATTCTCCCCTGCCAGGTTATATGACGGTGCTATCGGACCGGACGATGTTATGTCAATATGTCCCGCTGTCTGCTTTTGTACAATTGCTGCAATTCCTTTCCGGGCAGATTTTCCGGTAAGTGCACCTATGACCTTCGGTATTTCAAGTACTATAAGTATGACTATTGAAGCTATAAGCATTATGGCAAATGCCGTGAAGGATACGTAAAATATCATCCTGTACTGATTATAAGTCATCTTTGTTTTCCTCCTTCACGCTCTGTGCCTTCTCAATTGTTCTGTCTATATTATCCTGCAATCCTGTTATCTGCTCGCGCATTATGGATTTATCCAGTTTTTCTGTTTTGTCCTTTATTGTCTGTAATAAATCCATAACTTTATCCTTATCTGTCACTGCTATAAATGATGTGATATTTGTGTCAACTATATCATCTATCTCATTCCATACCTGAATCTTTGCGTCTAAGCTGTCAAAATTCTCTGATTTTGCATATAGCTCATTTATTTGCTTCCATAGCTTTTTGTATTCTTCATATGTTTTTTCTGTCTGTTTTATCTTTGCTCCATCATACTGGCTAATCAATGTCAGACAATCTGATATCTCACAGTATATTCCTGCCTCCGGATGATTCTCCTTTACTTCCTTGAACCACTGCGCCGCACTGGAGTATCTGTCTTTTTCCACATTGATTTCGTAGTAGAATAAAAAGCTTTCACCAATCTTATAGCATACATCCTCATATCCCTTTGGATTTTTTTCTTTCAGCTTTGCCATGACATCATATGTATGCACCCGGCCATTGTGGTCCTTGCAATCTATACCTACCATCAGCCTGTTCAATATCTGCGCCTCATCCCTGTCCAGCACAAAATCGTCTGTCAGTTTGTCATTCAGCTTAATATATGCCTCCGTCCTTGTCGGGTCGGTGACTATAGCCGTGTAATATCCATTATCATAATTGTCATAGGTATCCGCTTCTTTTAATATGCTATTATAGTTTTCATTTTTTTTGTGTTCTGCCGCACAATAGCTTAATACTGTGCTTGTTCCAAGCAGCATCGTCAAAACTGATGTGGTGATAAATACCGCAAGCTTTCTCTTTAGATTCTTCCTATACATGTCATCAATCTCTGTATAGTGCTCAAGGTCATACATCAGCTCAGCTGCGCTCTGATATCTGTTGTTTGGATCCGGCTGTGTACACTTTGTAATAATACGTTCAAGACCACCTGACAATGTTGGGTCAATTTCTCTGATCGGCCTTATTTCGTAAGGTGGCTCACATGGATTCATTCCCGTAACAAGATGATACATTGTGGCTCCCAGACAATATATATCTGTTCTCGCGTCTGTCTGCCCCATTCCACCAAACTGTTCCGGTGCAGCATATCCCATCGTGCCAAGACATGTTGTATCCTCTATGTTATTTTCCTTATATTCCCTTGCTGTTCCAAAATCTATAAGCACCACATTTCCATCAGGCTTTAGCATTATGTTTGCCGGCTTCATATCACGATATATGATTGGCGGGTTCTGTGAGTGCAGATATCCAAGAACATCGCATAGCTGTTTGGCCCACTTTATCACATTTTTCTGCGACTGGACTCCATACTCCTGCAATGCTGTCTTGAGAGAATTTCCCTCTATATAATCCATAACGATAAGGAATCTGTCATCCTCATCTATGACATCGACAATATCAGGAAGACTGGGATGGCTCAGTTTTTTGAGCATATTGGTCTCCGCAACAAGACTTTGCTTTACCACCTCAAAATCCTTTACTCCATCCTTTCTGACCTCTTTTATTGCCCACTGTTTGTTTGCCCTTTCATTCATAGCCAGGTACACAACGCTCATTCCGCCGTGTCCAACTTCGTTTAGTATCTTGTATTTTCCGTCAATTAAAGAGCCTATTTCAAGCATCTGTTCCTCCTACTGTGCCTTTATGAGCGCTGCTGTTATATTATCGCGCTCTCCTCTTTGCATGCTTAGTCTGATGAGCTGCTCCAGTCTGTCGTGCATATTCTGCCCATCTACAGTTGCTGCCGTTTTCAGCATCTCATAGATTTCCTGTTCTGATACCTCATGCCTGAAGCCATCTGAACAAAGCAGAAGTGACATTCCATTTTTCATTGCCCCGGTCCTGTACTCCGGCTTTACTTCTGCTGATGCCCCGACACACTGCAGCAGTACATTCCTTCGCGGATCTCTCATAGCCTGCTCCTGTGTCATATTTCCATTCATAATTTCCCGCTGTACATATGTCTGGTCTGTCGTAAGCCTTTCTATATGGTCTGAAAGGCTATATATTCTGGAATCGCCCACGTTTATAATGTAGTAGGCTTTTTGCGTGACAAGCAGCGCTACCACTGTTGTTCCCATGTTTACTGCATGTGCTTTGCCATATGCTTTTATTTTTTCGTTCTGCTGCTGTATTACTTCATCCCACTGTCTTTCCAGAATCAGACTGTCAATATCCGGGTTCGACGATTTGCAAAGCTCAGGCAGCTGCTCGTCACTCCATCTGTCAAATGCTCTGACTACAGTGGCACTGGCCAGCTCACCCTTCGATAAGCCGCCCATGCCGTCACATAATACTGCAAATGCCATGTCTCCTTTGCATGTTGAGAAGCACTTTACCAGCAGACTATCCTGATTAGTTTCTTTTACGATTCCTCTGTCCGTGTCAGCTGCTATTTCAAATCTCATACTCACTCCTCCCAGAATTCAAAATCTTCGTTGCCAAGTCTGCCTTGAAGGGCATGCGCTTTCGCGCATGCCACAGACATTGTTGTTTTTCCCACACCACCACATGGTAATGTAAATACATAGGTAATTATCTTATTGCTCATCATTGTCTTTCTTTTCTTTCATTTTTTTTCTCATATAATAAACGATTATCAATATCGCAATTATAAGTACAAATAATAATATTGCTCCAATTATATATACTGCCTTATCATTGTTTGTTTCTACTGATTTGACATCTGACGAATTTGATTCCATAGGTACATCATCTTCGGCAATCTCTGTATCTGCTTCTGTATCCTTACCATATATTTTTTTCACTTCATTGGTCTTTCCACCTTCGTCAACAGAACAGTCTGCACACTCTACCATAAGCCTTGAATCACCGTCTTTTGCAGAGAGCACCTCCTTAGGTACTTCAAACTCTATCTTTCCGTCATGCTTGTCCAGATAGTCAAGCATATCGTCTCCCGACATTTCCTTGATAACCTTTTTTTCTTTGTCATCCTTGCCCACTACAGTAATCTTTACACGTCCAAGCTTTCCGCCATCATCCTTCGGCATCAATACTGCATTCTTTGAGCCAATATAGTTTTCATTGTTTTTATCTACACCTGTCAATGTATATGTAGGTGCTGTCTTGTCCACAATAAATTCAATATTTACACTCTTCACATCACTGTAGGCAACTGAATCTGCTTTGTCCTTTGTCTCCACAACGATATTGTACTGACCCTCTTTTTCAAATACCGCATTTGATATCACATATTCGTACTTATGCCAACCATCGCTTTCACTTACATTATTCACACTGAAGTCTGTTCCCTGCTTAAGTGCTTTTCCATTTACTTTGACAGTACAGCTGGTAACTTCATCCGGATTTATCTCTCTGACTACCACATCATGGTATACCTTCTGCACATAGTAATCCTTTACAAGCTTCATCGTATTGTCATCCAGCGAGAAGATTGAACCGCCTTTGTTTATGGAGAAATCCATCAATTTTTCTCCCTGCCCTGCAGTCTCTGTCACCTGCTTTCCGCCTGCATCTATAATATTGACTGTTTCATAAGAATTTCCGGCCTTATCCTGTGCATGGCATGTCAGTGAATACACTCCATCCTCATTGAGATTTCTAAACTCTACACGTTGTCCGTTTGTAATTGATATCACATTTCCGGTAATCGTTTTTCTTACGAATCTGCTATTTTCATATACCTCAACTGTAAGCACCGGGGAAAAGTATTCAAGATTAGTATCTGTGCACTCTATTACAAATGACATATTTCCTGAATTATTGTTTACTGAGCCCGGGGTTACTCCGTTGATTGTTACAACAGGCTTTGTCGTATCTATGCAGAATTCCTGCTTTGCAAGGTCTTTTGCCTTATTGCCGGCTTTGTCTGTATATGCAAGTGACCATGTATATGTGGCATCCGCATCAAAGCTTAATGTTGCCGTATGTATATCACCATTATCTGACCAGCTTCCAAATGCCGGTGCTGCTACTGATTTTCCTGCATCCTGCGCAGTCATGCTCAGTGCTATTCTGCTTGTATCAAAATTGTGCTCTGTGATTGTCACAGTTGCTGTTCTCTTGTTATTATAATAGTTTCCGTTTGATGCACTGTTGTTATCATATGCTACCGAAATAACAGGTACTGTCGTATCAATTGTAAATTTTGTCGGTGCAAGCGAATTTGCATAATCCACTCCTGCTGCGGCATTTCCCGCAATGTCTTTTACTCCGATTCCAAATGTGTAATCGTCATCATGTCCGTAATATATTGTGGCAACATGTACTGTATCATCACCGTTACCGCTTCCACCTTCTGTGCTCCAGTCTGAAAGAGCAGGTGCCTTACCTGCTGCGGCTTTTATTTCCGCTGCTACCTTTGATGCATCAAAGTTACGCTCTGTTACTTTTACGGTTGCTGTTCGCGGTGCTTTGAAGTATGCTGTGTCTCCAAATGATGTATCTGCACTGTTATTGTCATAGCTTACCTGCACTGTTGGTGCTGTTGTATCTATTTTTATGTATTTTGTTACTGTGTATGCCGTTCCTGCATTGTCTGTTGCGGTAACATCTATACGCACTTCATTACTGTTGTTTGAAGCCGCGCTTATGTCAAATTGCTCTGTTACATGATTTTCCAGATCTTTTAAGCCCGCTGCTGTCTTATCATAGCTATATAATGTTCCATCCTGTGTCGGCTGTCCCATATTTGTTACCGTATAGTTTACGCTCTTTATTCCTGATGCAACTCCTGTGGCATTCTCATCTGATACCTCTATACTTACCGGCACATCTGCACTGTACACTCCTGATGCTGTCTCAGGTGTGATGACTGATATTGCCGGTGCGCATGTATCAACTACCAATCCATTTGTGCTGATATATGAAACATTACCGCTTAAATCTGTAACCCTGACATATACCACGCAGTTTTTGTTCTCGCATTCTATCGGTTCACTGAAGGTGCCATCCTCATTAAGGCTGTCAAGTGTCTTCCAGTCAGCCTCCTGAATACTGTCTACGTCAATTATTGCATCCTCTGCTGAAACGAAATACTCTGCTGACTTGATGCCGCCATGCTCATCTCCAAGCTGTCCGGCAATATTGACCTTCTTGGCAGCAAAGCTTGAAATCTCATATTTGTCTTTTGGCAGCAATAAATCCCACACGGTATCCATGCCTGTTGAAAGTCCGTCAAACCTGATATTTCCTGTCGGCGACTGTACGTCAATTACAAACTCTGCTGATTTGTCTCCTTCTATCTCAAATCCATTATCTGAATTACCACACAAATCTTTTGCACTGACACTCAGCTCATACTTGTGTCCTGCATTGAATACAAGCTGCTTACTGTAAACAGCTTCTGCTCCCTCGCCTGTCTTTACCCAGTATGACTTTTCAGACCATGCATCTGACTGTGTCTGTTCATTTCCATCAACCTTTACATTGATTTTTGTTTCATCGGGGTCAAAGAAAAGCTCATTCTCTTTTACCGAAATGGTTGCAATCCTGTTTTCCCTGTAATACTCAGTGCCTTTTACACTGCTGATGCACTGTGGATCCGGCTGCTCAGGTGTACCATATGTCACTGTTATTGCAGGCGCTGCCTTGTGAATATAAAATGGCTGGCTGCCGCTTGCTGTCAAATCCGCTACAGTCACGTTTCCTGCCTCATCAACAGCTTTAACATATACATCTGCCTTTTTATCCAGATAAGCCTCAGCCGATACATTTATGATTCCTGATTCATCAAGCTCCTTCCATGCCCCTTCATCATCCGATACTGACTGATCATCTGTCACTATTTGGTATTTTGCTGATACAACACCTGAAATGCTGTCAGTTACACTTGTTTTTATACGGACATCGTCATTGAAATATTTTCTGTTTTTGCCCGCTTCCGGCTCTATAATGACATCAGGTGACTGACTGTCCATGCTGAACTTGAAGCTGTCACCTGTAACCTCTGTCTTAAGTCCGGCATAATCAGTTGCCTTTACTGAAAGCATCAGATCCGTTCCGTTAAACTGCTCTGCTGCCGGAATGGTTATCCTTCCTTCCCCGCTTGCGTCAAGCTCAACAGTCTGTCCTGATACAATTTTCTTTTTCCCGTCAAATACAGTGTATTCAACACTCTTAATTCCTGATAAGCTGTCAGCTGCCTTAACGATATAGCTTATATCATCCTTATGCCAGCCTTTTTCATTGGCTGCTGTCATGGTATCCTGTGACACTGTAAGCTCCGGTGGCAGGGTATCAACAACCAGCTTCGATGTGGAGAAAAATGCTGCCTCGCCATTACAATTGTCCTGAGCCTTTACGTATACGTTATATGAAGTATCCTTCAGATCAGATGTATTAATCTTGTACTTATATCGGGCATCATATGTATCCTCGATAAGCTCTAACGGCTTCCATGCTGAATCATCAAGCGCTTTTACCTGCTCATCATTTAAAATACCGCCACTTTCATCTGATTTATTCACATAGTAGAATGCCTGCTTTATTCCGCTGATATCCTCCAGCTGTCCATATACCTTTGATGCCTGCTGACTAACCATATTCTGCTCGTCTATTAAATCAGCATCATATCCAATCGTACCTGAAGGTGCTTTTCTATCCACATAAAACGGCTGCTCTATTGAGCTTGTATCATTACACTCATGCTCCGCCTGATCCTTCGCATACATTCTGATTATCTGATATTTGTGTTCCTCATCCGCTTTTGTGCCGAATGTGATGCAGCTGCTATAATCAGCCCCTGTCACGGTCCAGTCACTATACTCTATTCCTGTATCAATCAGCTTTTGGGCATTATTGACATCAAATACATCGAATTCTTCCCGGTCATCAACCTTTACCCAAAGCTGTGTGGAACCATCATCCAAAGAGACATCGTGGATATTCATGTCTACTTTTCTGACATTTCCATAATAATCCACAGCATCCTTTGTGAAAGCAGGTTTATCATCCTCCTTTGGATTCAATGTTATCTTTGGAGGCTGTGTATCATATTTGTAGTCGAGCTGCAGACTTCCAATATCTGTGATAGCTCCGCTTTCCTTGTCCTTACGTGCTATTACAAGAGTCTGTCTGTTATCACCCTGCTGTGGCATAAGCTGATATTTATCAGCTTCAATCCATTCATCACCTTTTCTAACCACATATACCGCCTGATTGTCACTTGCCAGCGATAATGTAGGTGCTTCTACATAAAACTGTGTACCGTGCAGCATTGTCCCTGTCAGGCTGTTATTCATACTGCTGTAATCATATTCTTTGATGGTAACAGTATATTCTGCCTCTGCTGACTTATATTTGTCATCTTCTGCTTTTGTCACCTTTATCCTTACAGTTCCGGTATCCTTTGCTGTCCATATACCGTTTGATGCAAAGTCTGTATCCTTTTCAATCAGATTTTTGCCTTCTACAACAGTGTATTTTAAATTGTCAACGGCTGCATCCGCCCTGTCGGATTTTACCACCGGAACAACTTTGTTACCCACATAAATATCATCCGCCGGTGTATACTCTACCGTCAGCTGCTGTGGCTGTTTTTCCTCGGTGGCATTATTATCCGAATCCTGTTCATCTGGAATTTTACTGTCAGATATATCATCCGAAGCTGCGTCGTTAGATATATCATACTCTGAAGAGGGTGTATCAGCACTTACCGGTGTTGCCGGAAGTGATGTCGCACCCATTACAGAAGCTAGCATGATTGCTAGTAACCTGTTAAGTTTTTTATTAAACACTCTCATATCTCCTTTTCTATTGTATTTTTTATAACTATTCCGTTATGATTTTATTTATATTCCCACTCTTTATTCCATTATACAAAATAATGGTCACACAACGGTCACACAGCGGCCACACGGAGACAACTTTGTGAAAACTGCATAATGAAAGCGCCGAAAATTGCATATTTTTTAGGCAATTTTCGGCGCTTTTTCGGATTATTTTTTTATAACTATTATTTATTATACTTGTTGTATATCTTTTCAAACGCAGGCATAGAGCGCTTTATCATTTCCCTGTCCACACAGTATGATATTCTCACCCAGCCCGGACAGCCGAAGCCGTCTGCTGCTACTATGAGCACATCCTCCTCCTTTGCCTTCTCACAGAATGCATTGCTGTCATCCCCGAGTGCCTTTACAAACATATAAAAGGCTCCGTCCGGCTTGAAGCAGTGATAGCCTATCCTTGTGAGTCCCTCGTACAAAAGGTCTCTGTTTTCTTTGTAGGCATTGATATCACCGGTTGCCCCCTGACATTTTACTATCATCTTCTGGAACAGGCTTGGTGCGCACACGTAACCGAGTGCTCTTCCCGCACCACAGACTGCTGCATACAGCTCCGCCTTATCGTACACCTCATCAGGCACGAGGACATATCCTATTCTCTCTCCCGGCAGCGAAAGTGACTTGCTGTATGAGTAGCATACCAGTGTGTTGTCGTAATATTTGGTCACAAACGGCACCTTGATTCCGTCGTATACTATCTCCCTGTACGGCTCATCTGCGATAATGAATATCGGTCTTCCTATCTCCTTAGACTTTTTCTCAAGGAGGTCTGAGAGCTTTTTGATGGTCTCCTCAGAATATACTGTGCCGGATGGGTTGTTTGGTGAATTGATTATGACGCCTCTGGTGTGCTCATTGATTCTCTCCTCAAGAGCCTCAAAATCTATCTGAAAATGCTCTGTATCTGCAGGCACCTCTACAAGCCTTGCTCCTGCTGCATTCACAAATACCTTATACTCCGGGAAATATGGCGCTATGGTAATAAACTCATCATATGCGTCGCTTGTCAACGCACGAAAGCAGATTGACAGCGATGCCGCTGCTCCCATTGTCATGTAAAGGTTGTCTGCATTAAAATGTGTGCCGTGTGTGTTGTTCAAAAATTCAGCTATTGCCGCTCTCGTTTCCACGTCTCCCTGTGCTGAGGTGTAGCCGTGCAGCGCAACGGAATCATAATCTGTCACAAGCTCCTTTATTGTGTCGTTTACTATCTGCGGAGCCGGTATGCTCGGGTTTCCTATTGAGAAATCATATACATTTTCCTTACCTACAATTGCTGCTCTTTTTTTACCATACTCGAAAAGCTCCCTGATTGCTGAGCGCACGCTTCCGAGCTGGTACATGCTTTCGTTTACTACCATTTTCCTTGTCTCCTTGTCTCTGATGATCTTGCATGTTTACTATTATAATATGATATGAGGGTTTATCCTGATATGAATGCCTCCATCCCGTTCCTCTTCGTCATCTCAATATGCTCCTTAAGCTCGCGGGCTGACATTCGCAGTGCACCCAGGCTCATGACCGTCTGCTGCTCCAGTCCGTCCGAGGTTGCCACTGTTACCTTGTACCTGTCACGTATGCCAAACACAGTCTTTTCGATAAATGCATCGGCTGTCTCGTCCTGCTTTGTATACACAACCTCTATGTTGTGGAAGGTCTCTCTCTTTCCGGCATTGCCCTTCACCTTGTACGCATCAAACACCAGCAGCAGATGACAGCCCTTATAGCCCTGGTAATCCGATAAAACATCCTTCAGCGCATCTCTCGCCGAATCAATGTTTATGCGTGAAAGCTCCTTTAAATCCTCCCATGCAAATATTATATTATATCCGTCAACTATCAGGTACTCTTCCCCCGGGGATTTCTTCGGATAAATCGGATTGCCGTGCTTATCATGCTTTACGGTGCGCGGTTTACCACTTAGGCCTTCATACTCATTTTTCTTTTTACCTGACCATTTGCGCCTCTGATCCTCTGCGATATCGTTTTTTCCCATGCCAAACTCCCTGGCATAAACATCTGCAAGCTGCGCATCAAGCTCCACCGATGACATACCTGAAACTGCCTTCTCAAAGCTCGTCCTGCGGCGGTTTCCGGCAAGCGCCTGCGCATCCTCCGCTGAAAATGCATTCTGCGTGCGGGCACTCGCTGCAAGTGCCTCCTCAGACTCATCTCCGTGGTAGACATACGGCAGGTGCATATGCTCCGGGACCTCATCCCACGGCACCACGTAGCCTGAGCCGTGCGCACAAAATACCGAGCCTGTCGGATTGCGGAAATCCTCCTCGCTGTCATAGTGCATCTGCGCAATCACCTCCGCAGGATTGTGACACTCATCATAACCCCACAGCTCCAGTGTCAGGTGCCCGAGCCCCTTTGTATACGCATGCACCAGACTCACATAATCCTGCATTGTCGCAACCGGTGCCTTTCCTGTAATTGTTGCCATCTCCCTCGCAGCGGTTGTGGCAAACTGCGGGCTCTCGGCTCTTGCAAATCTCTGCTCTAAATCAGTCATCGCACGGCCGACATACTCCATCGGCACCTGTAGGATAAAGCTGTAGTATGGCTCCAGCAGCACGCTCTCTGTGGATTTAAGTCCCTGGCGGATTGCTCTGTATGTAGCCTGGCGGAAATCGCCTCCCTCCGTATGCTTTACATGTGCTCTTCCTGTAAGAATCGTGACCTTCACGTCGGTAAGCGCTGAGCCCGTGAGCACGCCCCTGTGCTCCTTTTCCTCAACGTGTGTAGCTATGAGGCGCTGCCAGTTTTTGTCGAGCACATCCTCACTGCAGGTAGATGTAACTGTGATTCCGCTGCCACGCTCCGCCGGCGACAAAAGCAGATGCACCTCTGCATAGTGGCGCAGTGGCTCGAAATGTCCTACTCCCTCGACAGCCCTTGCTATCGTTTCCTTGTATACAATGCTGCCCGGTCCGAATGTGACAACAACACCAAACCTGTCCTTTATGAGACGCACAAGCACCTCCATCTGCACCTGTCCCATGAGCTGCACATGGATTTCCTTAAACTCCTCCACCCACACTATGTAAAGCTGTGGGTCTTCCTCCTCAAGCTGCTTTAGCTTTTCCATAAATGCCGCCGGATTTACATCGTCCGGCAGAATCATCCTATAGTTTAGTACCGGCTCAAGTATTGGCATATTGGACTGCTGCTCAACCCCGAGCCCCTGCCCCGGAAATGTCGAGCTAAGACCTGTGACAGCAACTATCTCACCCGCCTCTGCCACATCAGCTATCTCATATTTTTCACCGGAATACTTTCTTATCTGGTCGATTTTCTCAATCAGAAGGTCTTTCGCCTCGTCACCGCCATGCGCTTTGTACTCTATTTTGTCCCTGACTCTAAGACAGCCTCCGGTAACCTTTAAAAATGTCAGCCTGCTGCCTCTGTCATCCCTGCCTATCTTGTATACGCGGGCAGAAAAATCGTCAGAGTAATTTCTTTCACACATAAACCGCGAAAGCCCCTGAAGCAGCGTATCCACTCTGTCGAGCTTAAGTGCCGAGCCGTAAAAGCAGGGGAACACCTCCCTTTGAGCCACCGCCTGCGCAATATGTGCATCCGCAAGCTTTCCCGATTCCATAAATTCATCTAAAAGAGGCTCACTGCACATGGCAAGCTCATCAAATAAATCCTGTGAAGAAAAGTCCACGCAGCAATCGCTCAGCTCGCTCTTTAGCTCTGCCTGCACTTTCTCCGCATCCGTGCCCTGCATATCCATCTTGTTTACAAAAATAAATGTCGGCACGTTATAGTGCTTTAAAAGTCTCCACAGTGTGCGCGTGTGTCCCTGCACTCCATCAGTTGCGCTGATTACAAGTATTGCATAGTCGAGCACCTGAAGGGTACGCTCCATCTCTGCCGAAAAATCCACATGCCCCGGTGTGTCAAGCATGACTACATGCCATGCACCGGCTGTATCTGCCGCATTTGTTGTGCGCGCTGCATCTGCTCTACCTGCTGTGCGTCCTGCATCTGCTGTATCTGCTGCATTTGTACCTCGCGAAATATCAAGCCTTGCCTGCTTTGAAAAAATGGTTATTCCACGCTCACGCTCCTGCGCATCGTTGTCTAAATATGCATCCTGATGGTCCACGCGCCCGAGTGAGCGGATCTGCCCGGTGCTGTAGAGCATGGCCTCAGACAGGGTTGTCTTTCCCGCATCTACATGTGCGAGAATGCCTATTGTAATGTGATTGTTTGTCATGTTCTGCTCCATTTATGCCTCAATCCAAGAACAGAGACACCTGTGGATGTCTCTGTGTCAGCCTTTATATCATAATCCGTTGATTTCCTAAATTATAGCATTTTGTGGTTGCTCTGTCATCTTTTTTCTTGATTGACAGCGTGGTGTCAAGCTTGCGTCCGGACAGCAACAAATAGTGCCACTCAATTGACAAATATTTATTCCATACATATAATGTGATTACGGAAATTTTTGAATGGTATGAAAATAATGCGAGGATAATATGAACAAAAAAGAAGTATTGGAACTAAAACGAAGATTAAAAAAAGACCAGGCAACATTCACCCGGCTGGTCGGCTGCTACGTGGACTGCAACCATGAAAAGGTCTGCAAATTCGGTGGCAAATTTCTCACTCTGGAGGAGGATGAATACTACAAATATCTGGAGATTTCAAACAAGGTGCTTTCCGGCACTCTCGGAAACAACCTGCTCAATCTGCAGTTTCCGCTTGAGGAGGAAGAGGTCGGAGGCCGCCAGCAGATTCTCATGGCGCTTCGCGACAGCGAGCTTAATGATGAGACTCTGCTCGATACATACTATGATCTGGTCATCGACACCTACGATGAGGCCGGGAACTACTTGATTCTTTTGTATCTCGACAGCTACGATGTCATGACACGCACAAAGGACAACATCAACGTGGATGAGTCCGAGGAGGTGTACAAATACATGCTCTGCGCCATCTGCCCTGTCACACTTTCAAAGCCGGGCCTTGGCTATCTGGAAAAGGAGCAGCGTATCGGAGCCCGCATAAGGGACTGGGTGGTCGGTGCACCTGAGACAGGCTTTTTATTCCCTGCTTTCAATGATAGGAGCACTGACATACACTCTACTCTTTTCTATACGAAAAATACCAAGGAGCCTCACTCTGAGTTTATGACAAACGGTCTCGGCTGCGGTGTGGAGCGCACAGCTACTGAGCAGAAGATGGCTTTTCATTCAATCGTCAGAAACGTGCTAGGTGCTGAGGACGAGAGCACTGATGACAAGCTGCTTGATATCCAGCAGAATCTGTCCGAGATGGCCGATGACTACGCTGAGACTCACGATGATGACGATGATCCGTTCATTCTCGACAGCGAGGCTATGAACAAGGTGCTTAGTGACTGCCATGTCTCTGAGGAAAAGATTTCACGCATTGAAAAATCCGTCAATGAGGCCTTCGGTGACAAGCCGCCTATCGCAGCCAATGTCATTGATTCAAAGGCTCTTGCAGCTAATGAAATCCGCGTGGAAAAGCTTGCTCTTGAGAGTCAGGTCGGCGATTTAACTCTCGAGCTCAATGAGAAAAATGCACAGCTTGAGGAGAAGGATTCTGTTATCCAGGAGAAAAATAATCAGATTGAGGAGCGCACCTCACAGCTTCTTGAGAAGCAGGAGGAGATTGATAATTACACTGCCCAAATTAAGACCTATGATGTGGTGCTTCATGTAAAGCCGGAGAAGGCTTCACAGATTCATGCGCAGGTCATCAATGGGGAGAAGTGTCTCGTCATTCCTATGAGGGAGAATGAGAATGCCACCATAAATGGGGTGAATACAAGTTTATAGGGCTTCGCATATCTAGGCTGTGGATACCGGCCTAGCATGCAGTATATTCCTCAGAAAAATATAAAATCAGCCACGGCAGCATTTGCGGATAGTTTATTGATAGTTTGCTATGAATTGTCGTATCCACATTTTATGGAACGCCGTGGCAGTTTATATTTTTCTTCGGAACACACCGCATACTCTCCGGTAAATTTAGGGTACTTATGCGAAGCAATCTACTATGAGTTTATAAGACATGTCCGTGGATGCAGAAATGCTCTCCCGAAGCTAACGCTTCCGAGAGGGCGTTTTTGCGCCCGGACAGGCTTTAACCATCAAGTTGCTTATCTTATTTTATTATATAAAAGGGCGTGTGAAAATACTTTCGTTTTTCACACGCCCTTTATAATGTTATCACCTATGAAATAATATCCTTATAATAATTACCTGTTTACCAGCTCAGGACCTCATGTCCATCCTCTGTGACGAGTACCATGATTTCCCACTGGGCTGATGGAAGTCCGTCGTCGGTGTATACTTCCCAATTGTTCTTGTCATCTACGTAGATATCGGCCTTGCCCATGTTGACCATTGGCTCGATGGTAAATATCATGCCGGGTGCCATGACCATGTCGGTGCCGCGCTTGGTGTTGTAGCCCACCCACGGATCCTCGTGAAATTCAAGTCCCACTCCGTGTCCACCAATTTCACGCACTACTGTGTAACCGTTTGCAAATGCATGGTCGTGCACCGCCTGTCCCATATCTCCGAGGAAGCCCCACGGCTTTACCTCTTTGAGTCCAAGCTCCACACACTCCTTTGTGACTTCAACGAGCTTTTTCTTCTCAGGGCTTACATTTCCGATACAGTACATTCTTGATGAATCCGAAAAATATCCGTTTAAAATTGTAGAACAGTCTACATTTATGATGTCCCCATCCTTTAAGATGACGTCCTTTGAAGGAAATCCGTGACAAACCTGCTCATTTACTGATGTACATACGCTGTAAGGATAACCCTCATAGTTGAGCGGTGCAGGGATGCCGCCCATGCTGGTGGTCATATCATAGACTATTTTATCAATCTCTGCGGTGTTCATACCCTCGTGGATATGCTCTCCTATGTAGTCGAGCACTGCGACATTTATCTTGGCGCTCTCCTTTATTCCTGCTATCTGGTCAGGTGTCTTGATGATTGAATGGCTCGGTATCTTATGATGTGCCTCAGCAAGCTTTTCAAGCTTCATATCAAATGCCGCATGACAGGTCTTATATTTCTTTCCGCTGCCACACCAGCAAGGGTCATTTCTTCCAATTTTTGTTGACATAAAATCTTCTTTCTAGTGATCAAGAGTAACGTTTCCCATATCGACTCTTTTCCACACTTTTTCTTTTATTTTATAGTTATTTTTCTCCAGCAGCTTCTCATATCTGCCTCCCGAGAAATCATAATCCGTTATATCGGCATTGTCAAGCCCTGCATATATTTCCTGATATTTCCGGGCTATTGCAGACTTTTCCATGGACGAATAAATATCCTTTTTTTCGACTCCAAGCTTCTTTGCACCATCTATATCAGACAAATCATACCAGAAGTCCTTCTCGGAATTTTTCAAAGCTTCTTTCTCGTCGTCAGTAAGTGTAATGCTCTCTTTTTTGGCCATCTCATAAAAAAGCTCATCGTGAATAGCCATGGACATAGCTGCTTTACGCGCTGTAACACGGACAAATTCACCGTTTGTGTGGATATTCCAATACTTGTTTGGATTACCGGAATCATACACAAGGGCCTGCTTCTCGACATTCATCTCCTCAAATGCCACATAAAATGCCATATCGCGCAGTGTCAGCTCTTTCCCATTCACGGTAACAGCCACGTCATCCAGATGCTCATTGTATACAATATTCTGCTTCATATCATGATAATTATATGCATACACACCGGCTATGACAGCCAGCACTGCAAGTATAATTGTTGTGATGTGTTTTCTTATTTTGCGCAAAGCTTTGCAACCACCTGATTTATGACCTTTCCGTCAGCCTTACCCTTGAAATGCGGCATGACTGCCTTCATTATCTGTCCTTTGTTTCCTGTTGCGATCACATCTGAGAACTGCTCTGTGAGCTCCTTTTCTACCTCTTCTGCCGACATCATTGCAGGAGCGTACTCCTCAAAGATCGCATATCTGGTATTGTACTCATCAAGCAGATCTGTTCTTGTTGCAGGGCATGTGTCAATCTGCTCCTTCACGGATTTCATTTCCTTAAGGATGACCTTGTTGACAAGCTCCTCCGGTATATTGTCTCTGCAGCCCTCATCTATTGCCGCCTTTTTGGCTGCCGATACAAGTGAGGATATAGCATCCTTTCTTACCTTGTCTCTTGCTTTCATTGCTGCAATCATGTCTTTTTGTAATTGTTCCATCTGCATGGCTTGTTCCTCCTGCTTTTCTTACTTTATTTACAGGCTTGCTAGTTCGTTTTGTGCGAATTGGTGCCGTCTGTCTCTATAATACACCTTATGGATGGAAATTGCTATCGTTTATTGCAATGTGTTTGTTTCCTGAAAAAAGAGCCGGTAAGTATAATAAATATACTTATCGGCTCCTAACCATCCTATACAAGACGTCGTATAGCAAGTATTGTATGACACTGCACGCTTCTGTTTGCTGTGATGCCTGCCTTTGTGGACTGTGCCTCCACTATCACACCACCACCTGCATATATAGCTACATGTCCCGGATATACCACTACGTCTCCCGGCTGTATATTATCGAAGGATACGGCCTGTCCCACAGACTTAAATGCCTGTGAATATCTCGGTGTGCTGATACCAAAATGTGCATATACCTCATGTACAAAGCCTGAACAGTCTACACCATTTGTAAGACTGTTTCCAGCCCATACATATGGATTGCCCACAAACTGCATAGCGTATGATACCACAGAGCTTCCTGAAACTCCTGTTGAAGCACTCGGGTTCTTTCCACCGCCTGATGCATAATCACTGGCAATGCTTCCGCCCTTGCCGGCTCCACCACCATCATAGCTTGAACTGCTTGATGAACTATTCGCTCTGGCAGCGGCTGCGGCTGCTGCCGCTGCTTCCTGCTCCTGAATGATTTTGCCCTGTGCCGTAATGATATTCTGATAATTATCTGCCTGCTGCTGTGCCTGAGCTATCTGGCTTGCATACTGCTCCTTCTGGTTTTCAAGAGCTACTATAGCCGCCTCGACATCTGCCTGCTGCTTCTCATAGTCATCCTGCATGGCTGTGAGCTCATTCATGTCGTTATCAAGCTTAGTACCAATCTCCTTCACCTGCTCAACTGCTGCCTGATAAGAATCCATAAGAGCACGATCCGAATCATATACATCTGACACGTACTCTATACGATTGAGCATATCTGTGATACCATTTGACTCAATAATTGCTGTCCAGATATTGTCCTCAGCGCTGTTTTCATACATGAACTGTATACGCTTCTTCATAGCGTCATACTGCTCCTGCTGCTTTTCCTGGGCTGCTGCAAGATCCTTCTGATTCTGCTCTATCTCTGCCTGTTTATTTGTGATATCTTTCTGAAGCTTCTTTTGTGCTGCAAGAATCTCATCAAGCTTTGCGGATTTATTCTTTATATCATCAGCAGTAGTCTGCTGCTGATCCTTTAGACCATTAATCTCATTCTTCTTATCCTTGAGATTCTGCTCAGCCTGTGACTTCTTCTTCTCTGCATCCTTCTGCTTCTGTGTCTTGGCATATACTTTCTCAAGTCCACTGTTTATGTATCCGCTAAATGTAGTGCCCTCTACTGCCGGTCCTGTAAAAACGAGTGCCGATGTTAACACAGTACATATAGCACGTGTCCATTTCTGATTCATTTTATTCCTCCTGTAATACGACGGTCAGATTAATCTTACCCTCCACAATTTACGTTCAATATACATTCGGATATATTATCGCACAAAATGAATCTTTTTTCCACACCTTTTTATGAATTTACAGAATTTTCCACATTTTGACCCTCATTTATGATTCACATCCGCGCTATTATAAGCCTGTCATCAGGTTTGATGATATCGGATGTCAGAGCATTTATTTCCATTATGTTTTCAACAGTGGTGCGGTATCTTTTTGCAATGTCCCACATTTTATCATCCTTCTGCACTATATAGCCGACCAGAGCTGCTTCTTCCTCAGTATCAGGCGTGTTCTTTTCCTGCTCCACCGATGTTATGACTGACACTTCATCCTGCTGCAGGGCAATAGCGTTTATGCTGACAACACCCTTAATTTCATATTCGCTGTTGTCGAGTAGATTGACCTGCACCTGGTCTACCTGCAGATTTACCTCGCAGCAGGTGTTGGCGTCCATGCCGGGTATCTCAACAAACTGTTCAAACGGCACAGAGTCTGTATGCATCTCTATAGGACAGCCATCGTCCTCCACAATATTCACACAGTTCACCTGCAATACACCTGACACAATAATTCCTGTGTCTGCATTTTTTATCTGTGCAATAGCGGCCTGCGTCTTTGTACCGCATATTCTTAAAATTCTCTTTTTGCTGTTTTCTCTGTACAACTGCTCCAAAATACGGCATTTTGTGTCATTTTTCATAAGAAGGCTGCATACCTTCATATTTTCAAACACAGGTTTTACCGGACATGATACGCTGTACATGTCATTGAGCACCTCTACTGTTTCCTCACTCCAGACCTTTCCATCCACCGCAAGCGCTGCCTCAATCGAAAGCTGCCTGAGCTCTCCGTCGTAATCATTTTCCGCCTCAACCTGATGCATGGCAGGCTGTGTGCGAAGCCAGGCGATATTTCCGACATTATCGCCCTCGCAGCGTATTTCATTTGAAAAGCCCTCCTGCACCTCAAAGCAGCATATTTCCTGCTCTTCACTCAGGTATACTATACACGCATGGCACTCACCTGTGAGTGTAATGTGATCACGCTCATATGTATACTCCAGATTTCTCATATCTACAAGACTTGATATGAGCTTACATATATTCGGCTTGGTCTTTGGCAGGGTGACGACATTTTTGATTCTGACAATATCCCTGACAGCACTGTCAAGCTTAAGCACCTTCATCTGTCCTATAAGCTGCTCCACATCCTTGTCATCAATCCTTTGTGCAATCTCAAGATTTTCCTCCCTCTCTCCATAAAGCTCCACGCTTATGCTGCCTCTGACCGAAAGCTTTCGTGAATTAATAACTCCCACCGTTAGCTCATCAAGCCCGGTATACACACGCACCGTATCCTTCTCGAAGACTCCCTGAAGCACAAGCTTCTCCTGAAACGGTATTGCATCCTTTATATGCTCCACCCTGTTTCCGGTGATATTCTCCTGTGGCTCATCGCCTTCAAAGACCTCCTCTCTCGTATACAGCACTTCAAACTCAATGCTTCCACTCAGCCAGATATTCTCGCCGGACGCTTTTATCTCGTCAACCTTTACCTGCCCGTTCTGACAAACCACCTTGGAAACATCAGGCTTGTTGTCCTTTATGACATAGTCCCTGTCGAAGCCCACCTGCGAAATATCCTTTACCTTTTCTATGCATTGTCTGATTTTTTGTGTAATTAATTCCATAAAAAATACCCCACTTCAAATATGTATATAAAATACATATTCAAGATGGAGTAACTTTATGCAGATGCAAATATTTAAATTCATGATCATTATAATAAAGATGTAACATCTTTACTTCATGATACTAGCAAAGCTGCATCCTTATATCCTTTGTAATCACATCAGTGTAGGTGAAAGATAAGAGCTGTGGCGGATTCTGCTCAAACTCATCATCTATCAGAACCGTAAACACACTTGGGTATGCCTGCTGAATAACACCCTCCTGGATGTCAACCTTGTTGCGGCCGAGGTCCTGCTGGATTTTTACCCTGTTGCCACACTGCTGGTGAATCGATGCTCTGACTTTTCTAATTTCTGTCTGTTCCATTTTAAGCCTCCTTATTGTGGGTATGCCCACTGGCACATAACTATAGTCCTCATGGTAACCAGTATTGTAACGACGGTGTCATATATATGAAATCAATCTCTGTATAAATATAAAACAGGTCAAATTAATCAACAATTATATCAATCAATATATTTGAATATATAAATATGTCACCACAATATCTAGTAACTTTACTATAGCAAAGTATCGCAGTGATAGCAATAGGGCATTAGTACTGATTGTCAGTTTTTTCGCAACTTTTAACACAATTTACGAAATTTTCACTCAAACACAACAGGCATTTCACTCAATTCCGTCTTTATTACTATATACGGATAACTCGCCTGATTGCTGACCTTCTCGCCCTTATCCGGGGCTATCAGACGCGTATCAAAATACATTGCCTTATCCTTAACATAAAACTGGTTAACCGTAATACTGTAGCCACCTGTCTCCTTTGTGCCAAAGCCTTCCGCTATGTATAAATATTCATCATCCTTGTACGTCAGCTTCATCGCCTTTGCCTTGCTTTCATTTATCTGCTTTTTAAACTCCTCCGGGATTTCATCCCCGCAGATTACCGTGTACTCAACCATCCTGTCACTCTCCGTGCCCGAAATATTTGCGTGGCAGCCCGAAATCACTGTCGTTTCCAATATCACAAGCACACCTGCAGCCATAACCAGAAATTTTCTCAATTTTTCTGACATTTTTTCCTCTCTTTCTTATCATACCGCTTATGATATGATATAATATCAAATATTGAACTACAATTTATATAGATTATGAAAAAGAGAGGTCAAATATGCGTTCAGTTTTAATCGTAATATTCGTATTTTTCTATCTGCTGCTCGGTCTTCCGGTACTCGGAGCCATGTGGATAATACACAAATTTACACCGGCATGGGCCGATATGGCACAGCTTCGCCTGGTACAGTGGGCTTTCCGTGTCATCATATTCCTAAGCGGAGCAGACATTGAATTTATAGGGGAGGAAAATGTGCCAAAGGACGAGGCTGTACTATATATAGGAAATCACCGTAGTTTCTTTGACATCATAATCACCTACTCCAGGTGTCCACGCCTGACCGGCTACATCTCAAAGCAGAGTATCACAAAAATACCGGTGCTGGGTCTCTGGATGAAGCGTCTGCACTGCCTGTTTTTGGACCGCGATGACATCAAGCAGGGACTAAAGGTCGTGCTTGCAGCCATAGATCAGGTCAAATCCGGCATCAGTATATGTGTATTTCCTGAGGGCACACGCTGCAAAAACAAAGATGACCTGACAGCGGTACAGCCTTTCAAAGAAGGTACTTTCAAGATTGCCACAAAGAGCAAATGCAAGATAGTGCCAATGGCAATCATGGGAACAAATGAAATATTTGAGGATCACCTTCCATGGGTCAAAAAGAATCATGTGGTTATCCGATACGGCACTCCTATTGATCCGGCAGCACTCAGTAAAGAGGAACAAAAGCATCTCGGAGCTCATTGCAGAGAAGTGATTGTGGATATGCTTCATGAAATTGTGTGATTTTCGTCACTTTTACCTATATATATAGTTATAAAGTCCAATTTCATAAAATAATATTTTATTTTGCATACTATTCTTTGGTTTTTCATGCAAAGTGTGCAATTCCTGCCATTACACAGTTTCTATATATTTACGCTAAGCATTTGACCATTAATGCAGTTATGAATATAATAATGTAAACGGTTGCGCGATAATACAAACACCGATTAACAAAATCAATATGCAAATGGAGGAATGTATATGAAATTAATGCACAGTAAACTTGTGGCGCTTGGTCTGTGTGCTGCCCTTTGTATCACATCACTAACAGGCTGTGGGGGAGAGAATACCAAAAAACCATCAACAGATATTGGTGATGTAACCACATTTGAGCTGCCAAAAAAATCTGAAACGTCAGAAATTGAAGTAAAGGCAATCGACGATATTGCAAATGATTTCATCCGTGGAATGGACGCTTCATCAGTTCAGGCACTCGAAAACAGTGGAGTAAAATATTACAATTATGATGGAAAAGAACAGGATGTATTTGAAACACTTGCCGAATCAGGCGTCAATTATATCCGACTCAGAGTCTGGAACGATCCATACGACAAAGACGGTAACGGCTACGGCGGTGGCAATAATGATGTGGATACTGCTATAAAACTAGGACAAAGAGCTACCAAATATGGAATGAAAGTATGCATCGATTTTCACTACTCCGATTTTTGGGCCGACCCTAAGAGACAACATACTCCAAAAGCCTGGGAAGGCATGGACATTGATGAAAAAAGTGATGCACTCTATGATTTCACCAAAGATTCTCTGAATAAAATTATAGATGCCGGTGTTGATGTGGAAATGGTTCAAATTGGTAACGAAATAAACAATGGCATGTGCGATGCTGTTAAGCCTGATGCTGTAGTACAATTACTCAAATCAGGAAGTAAAGCCGTACGCGAGAAATCAAAGGAATATGGTAAAGATATACAGATAGTAGTTCATTATACCAATATTTCAAACTCTGGAGAAGTCCACGGACTTGTCAGCAATCTACAGGATGAAAAGCTCGATTATGATATAATAGGCCTATCATTTTATCCTTTCTGGGATGGTACAATGGACAATATGAAAAGTGTTGTGAAAGATATAAAAGATAACTTCAAGAAAAAGGTAATGATAGCCGAGACATCATACTGCTATACCTCAGAGGATGGTGATGGTTGCGCAAACAGTCTGGTCGGCACAGATGATATTGTGGACGGCTATCCTGCTACAGTCCAAGGTCAGGCTGACATGGTCAGAGATGTTTTTGCTGCGGCTAATGAAGCCGGAGCAACGGGTGTTTTCTACTGGGAAGGAACTTGGATTCCTGTCGGCTCCGCTACATCTGATAATTCAGCTATATGGGAAAAATACGGAAGTGGCTGGGCAAGCAGCTATGCCGGCGATTACGATCCTGACGATGCAGGAAAATATTACGGTGGTTGTTCATGGGACAATCAGGCAATGTTCGATTTTAATGGACATCCTCTTGAATCCCTTAAGGTTTTCAAATATTTGAAATATGGTGCAACTAAAAAATAACAGAATGGGCTGCGCACTAAGAATCAGTGTGCAGCCTATTTTCCAAAAAGCTATGTCGGGCGACAACATCTCTATCCTTTTAGATATGTTATCCAAATTATCAAACAAGCCTGCAATACGTTTTACCTTAATGGCTCCGTACTCCCTTGCGGATACAGAATTTTCCTGTAGTCTGATTAGAAGCTCATCACATTCTTTTTTCTTATCTGTACTTAAATATTTCAAGATAACATTTCTGAAAGCATAATACTTGTCCGTAAATCTGCCATCCTCAGTAAGCAATGCATCATAATCGTAGCTCGTAACATCAGGTGTCAACTCATCATAATAATTTGAACCGTTCATAAAGCCCCAATTAGTACCACCTATAAACATATAGATATTGATGTGTCCCCTATCCAATAATTGTAAATTCAGGCACTATTCTAAAATAATGCACTCCTCCTGATATTATTTGTATCTAATCTCCATTCAAATAGAAATTTTCTTTAATTTCAAATGTACCCATTTTTCTTTTCCTCATTAAATATATCCGTCAGCAATCTCCACAAACCTCGTCATTTCTCATTTGATTCCAGCTTATACTTCATTCACGAATATATTTGAACACTTTCAACGATTGTAATGGATGTCCATTAAAGTCAAACATTGCCTGATTATTCCATTCCGAACCACCATAATTCTTAGAAAATTCATCATAGTCTCCAACACATTTACATGCCCATCCACTTCCGAATTTTTCCCATTTCTCTTTATTAGACGCAAGTACTTCATCAGCATTAGTAGCATTCTTATCATATTCCGCGACTGGCACCCATGTACCACCCCAATAAAATACCCCTATCAATCCAGCGTCATTTGCTGCTTCGCATATATCTCTTATTATAGTTGCCTGCCCCTCAACACTTGCATCATATCCTTCTACCAGATTCTCATCTCCAACAAAAGCATTTTTAAATCCATCCCCAGTTTCAGTTGTGAAACAGTATGATGTCTCTGCAATAATAACATTCTTACCATAGTTCTCAATTATATTTCTCGCAACATTCTGCATATTTTCGTTAGTTCCATCCCACATAGGATAATACGACATTCCAAAAATATCATAATCAACCTCATCCTGATTCAGTTTTTCAACAATTTTTGCAATACCTTCAGCATCCTTGATAAGTGTATAATGAAGTGCAACTTTTATATCTTTTTTGTATTTTTTAGCCAGATTTCTGACAGCCCTTACACCTTCCTTAAGCAGCTTATTAACAACAGATACATCTTTCTCACCCGACATTCCATTGTTGATTTCATTTCCCACCTGAACCATTCCTACATCTACACCGGATTCTATTATACGTGCCAGACTATCTATCGTAAACTGATATAATGCTGCTTCTTTTTTTTCCGGCGAATAATTCATCCACGTTTTCGGTGCAAGCTGTCTGTTCGGGTCTGCCCAAAAATCAGAATAATGGAAATCAACACATACCTTCATACCATAAGCTGTTGCACGTTTTCCAAGTTCTATTGCCGTTTTAAGATCTGCATTTGCTCCACCATAACCATGTCCATCCTCATCATATGGATCATTCCACACGCGGAGTCTGATATAATTCACACCAGATTCTGAAAGTGTCTTAAATATATCCTGCTCATTACCTTCATAATCATAATAAATCACACCACTTTTTTCTTCTGCTAAAACCTCCGAAGCATCCATACCACAAATGAAATTTTTATTAAGGTTGTCTATAGGTCTAATCTCTACTTTCTGCTCTCTGAATTTATTCATAATAATCCTCCATATACTTTATGACAAATATCTCCCACAAATTGATAATATACAATATGTGAGAGATATTAAGATTATATTATAAAATATTTTTTCTACTTTCCTGTTAGTATACTGTTCTTTCCAAGTACATCATTAAATACATACAATGCACTGGTTGCCTTTCCATCAACATCAAATAATGTCATATTATCCCAAGAACTTCCCTGATCTGTTGTTGAATATTCATTAGCTGTTGAGCTAAATAATCTCTCATAGTTTTCCGAAACAGATGAAGCCCATCCACTTCCATATGTTCCCCATGTAGAACTATCTGTACCAATCCATGCCGGTTCCCAATAAAATACACCCAAACCATATCCACTTTTTATATTATTTATATCCGACACTCCCTTAATAACCTCATAAAGAGACTGTGTCTGTCCTGCCAAACTGACATCATAATTTGAATATCTCATTGCCGAAGCATCATTTATATTATTAACAGATCCATCCGCATCTACAAATGTATAAGGATAAGCTGTTTCTGCTACCATAACTTTCTTATTATATTTAGTAGCAATGTTTGATAACACTGTATTCATATCTTCTACTGTACCATCCCACATAGGATAAAAAGAAGCTGCAAATACGTCATAATCAACACCTAACTTATCAACCTTATCTGCAAACCATTCTCCATCTGCTATCAAACGTGTAAAATGTAATACTTTTAAAACATCTTTATTATACCTGGTATTTATATCGTCTACTGCATAACAACCTTGTTGCATGAGTTCTGCAACTCCAGTGCTTAAATCCCATACTCCATCAAATTGTCCTCCTACACCACACAAAGAACCATTTGTTTCATTACCAATCTGAACCATTCCAACATCCACACCATAATTTATAAGCTCTGATAATGAATCATATGTATAATTATAAATTGCATCTTTCTTATATGCTAAACTATAATCAGCCCATGCTTTTGGTGCATAATGTTTTGCTGGGTCAGTCCAAAAATCCGAATAATGGAAATCTATAAAAACTTTCATACCAGCATCAGTTGCCCTTTTACCGAGTACTTTAGCTACATACAGGTCATTATTTCCTCCACCATAACCTTTATATGGTGCTTCCGAATCATACGGATTATTCCATATTCTGATTCGCACATAATTTATTCCTGCCCCTGATAAAATATCAAATATATCTGCTTTTGTTCCATCCGGGTATTTATACTCAACACCGCTATTTTCTAAAGCCAATACAGAAGAAATATCTGCACCTCTATAAAAATCATCTGATAACCCAGCTATTTTATCTACTCCAGACACAGATGTTGAAGCATATATATAATCTGAATCACACATAATCGTACTAATTATTACTGTCACTGCAAGCATTACGCATATTATATTTTTCTCTAATTTATTTTTTATCATTTAGTCTCCTTATAATCAAATCGTACAAAAATTGCCACGCTACAGCATGGCAATTTCTGTAATTATAAAACATCATTTTTATCCCTTTACAGCTCCACCAGTAACGCCCTCAACATAGTATTTCTGTAAAAGAAGGAATAGTATGGTTACAGGGATAGCTACTGTTACACCACCAGCACAGAATCTGGTAAAAAATCCCTGATAATCATTGTTATTAATCCATTGGAACAAACCAACGGCAACATTGTATTTGCTTGACTTTCCAAAAGCAACATAAGAAGCAAAAATATAGTCATTCCACGGAGCCATAAAAGCTGTCAAAGCGGTATAAATAATCATTGGTTTGGCTAGTGGACAAATCATTGTAAAAAATATTCTTGAACGTGTTGCTCCATCAATTCTTGCAGCCTCATCCAGAGATTTTGGAATTGTATCAAAATATCCCTTACATACATAATATCCCATTCCTGAGCTTGCAACTCCAATTAAAATCAACCCCGGAACCGCTCCATCCTGTGTAAGACCAAACTGTTTTAAAAGGAAATACAAACAAATCATAGAAAGGAATCCCGGAAACATTCCCAGAATAAGCCAAAATCTCATGATAAAATTTCTACCCTTAAATCTCATTCTTGATAAAGCGTAGCTGACCATAAGAACCATACAGGTCTGTCCTATCGCAACAAAGAAAGCAATTATAAAAGTATTTTTGTACCATCCCAAAAACTCTGGTGATGCAGTAAATAAATACTTGTAATTCTCGAACGAAAAATGGCTAGTCGGGAAAATATTACCTGATATTCCACCACCTTCTGAAAGAGGATGTAAGCTCTGCATTACTATACAAAAAAATGGAAACAACCATATTATACTTATAAGTATCAACACAACATATATTATTGCATTATCTAGTTTTTTATGTTGTTTATGTAATTTTTTTTCCTTAGTCATTATTGAAATCCCTCCTCATCTTTAATAGATGGCAGCAGATTATAAACTACCAACGACACAACCGACACAACAATAAACACCATAATACCAATTACAGCAGCCATCTTATAATTCGTCTGATTTATAGTCATCTTATACAGCCATGTTACAAGCAAATCCGTGTATCCTGCATTTCCTGAAAGTTTTGCTGATGTAGGTTCGCCACATGATAAGAGATAAATCACATTAAAGTTATTAAGATTTCCTGTAAACTGTGTTAATAAATATGGTCCTGTAACAAATAACATATATGGTAAGGTTATTTTTCTAAACCTCTGCCATGCATTAGCACCATCTATCATAGCGCTTTCATATAATTCTTCCGGTATATTCATCAATATTCCGGTCGTAATCAACATCAAATAAGGAATACCAACCCAGCAATTTATTCCAATTATCAACATTCTCGCATATTTTATATTTGTCCAAAACGGGATAGCCTTATCAATAATTCCAGCATTCAAAAGAAACGTATTTACTATACCCGATTTATCAAACATTTTTGCGACATACAATAAAGAGACAAACTGTGGAATCGCAATCGTCATAACAAGTATTGTTCTCCAAAACGCTTTAAAACGAATTCCTTTTTTATTTATCATCATTGCAACACCCATTCCAAGAAAATATGTTAGAAATGTTGCAAAAAAAGCCCAAACCAAAGTCCATCCAAGTACCGTAAAAAATGTAGATCCAAATCCACTAGACCCAAATGACAGTAATGCTTTAAAATTATCTAATCCAACCCATGTAAAAAGTTTTGTCGGTGCCTGATGATTATAGTCGTAATTTGTAAACGCGACACAAATCATAAAAATTATTGGTAAAACAATAAATACAAATACGCCTATAATCGGCAATGCCATTAATGTAATGTGAAAATTTCCATCCAATAATGATTTCAAATCATCTATAGATGTAGGAACTTTTTTGCCTGCTTTAAGAAGTAATTCCTCTTTGCGGTTCTCTTTTATGTTCATTCTCCACACTGCTATAAAGCCTATTATAAACATAATAGATAAAATTCCATATAAAAGAATAAAGAAACTGTTATCTCCATCTGTAAGAAGGAATGTTTCCGGATCTATACCCTTCTCTATCGTTCCCAAAGTATTAATCTTTGATAAATACTGCCAGCCAAACTGAATCATATATATAAAGAAAGAAACTTCAACTGCTAAATATGCAATTCCTTTTACAACCGACTTTCTCAGGATCGGTCCTAATCCAAAAATCAAAAAGGAAAGTTTTGTCTTAAAATCTCCCTCTTTGAATGTTACGCCGATATCTTTAATATCGTTACCAAACCAACTAAAAAAAGTTTTGATTTTGTTCATATTACCTCCAACCAACAGAAGTTATATTAATGATCATACTATGTAGTTTAAACAAGGGGAGCTTGCACAACTCCCCTTGCCTGTTCAATTATTAACCACCTATTTTATTGGCAGTATGAAGCGCATGTATCATCGTGGTTTTTAAGTATTTCCATAAGCTGATCATCAGTTGCATCTTTTGTAAGATATCCGTCACCATCACCTGTCTTAATCAGATCACCGGCAAGATCCCACCAGTCATTTGGATACTGTTCCTGCGGAACCATGAGTTCCAACTGTTCTCTGAGTGCTGTAAGTGCAACATCTGACTGAACTGCACTATCCTGCTGTGCTGTAACATTAGATGGTCCCCATCCCTGAGTATTGTATCTCTGAAGCTGGGCATCAGTATCTGTAAGATACTTGGTAAGCTCGTAACATAATTTAAGCTTCTCTGCATCTTTTTGTGGTTTAATTCCCATAAGTTTGAAACCGCCAAATCCTGACATCTGATAAGACTTTCCATCAGAACCTGTAAATGAAGGCAGCTTTGCACAAGCGAAATTATCTCCAAGTATAGTTTTAAGTCCTGGAGCAACATATGATTCCTCATCACCAGAATCAGGCTCGCCATCCGGATCCTTAGTTTCTTTTGAATCATTAATCGTCCAAGCTCCTCCAACAAAAGCTCCAACATTCTGAGTATCTGTAATTGCTGTAAGTGCTGATGCATCTACTGTAGCCGGAGAATTTGCTATATCAATCAATTTTCTTAATGCTACAACACCCTCTGGTGAAGCATAATTTGTATTTGCCTTTGTGAAGTTTCCTTCCTTATCAATATCAAAAGTGCACTCTGCTCCAGCACCTAAATATACTGCGGCATTGTACCATGCACTGGTAAATTCGTAATAGAATTGCTTTCCGTTATCCTCACAATCCTTTAATATCTGGTCAAGATTAGATGGATCACTAATTATGCTCTTATCATAAATAAGAAAATATCCATTATCTGAAGTCATCGGGAAAGCATATGTCATAGAATCAATTGTTGCCGCTGTCGAAGCTCCACTATCGTTATTATCTGTTACCCATGTCTTATACTCATCTGTCAATGGTTGTAATGCACCAGCCGCAACAAGTCTTGCCAACTGATCCTGAGCAAATCCGTATATGTCAGCCGCTCCATCAACATCTGTAATTACATTTTTAGCTGCATCAGTTTCTCCAACTGACTGTACCTCCACTGAATAATCAGGATAATTTTCCTTTACCCATTTTGTTGCAAGCTCCTCAGTTAACTTAGAAACTGATTCGGCAGACCAGATTGTAACCTTTTTGTCTGAACCTGATTTAGATTTTCCGGATTCTGTTCCGTTGCCTCCGTTGCTGCTTCCACATCCAGCAAACAGTGTTGCTGCCATTGAAAGACAAAGTAATGATGCTAATACTTTTTTCTTCATATTTCCTCTCCTTTTGAATAAAATGTAAAAAGTATATTTATAAATTGTCGAGCAATTTATATCAAAATTCCATTTGCGCAACTATCTAGCATTATTTGCGCATATTAATATGTTAATTTTTTATTGTTTTGTCTTTTTAATAATTTTCATCGTCAATAGTACCAATTTCGCATTCTTATTTTTGTTATTTGTGACACATTTGTTATCTGATGATGTTATTATAATATTGTCGAAAAACATTTTCAAGCTCAAACATTTGCGCGTTTTTTAGTTGTAAATGAATCTTTCTTTTTTTCATTATGTATATTTTACATATTTTATTATTTATAATTGTTAATTATTCATAAATTTCTAAGGGATTGTTTTCACATCATTTGTGCATATATATGCAATTGTCAAATAAATTTTTGTGTATATTGCAACCGATTGTTCTTAATTCAAACAAAAATGCCCTAAGAAAAATCTCAAGGCATTTCCATTTAAACTATTAAATTTTATAAGATCAAATATAGTTTACTTCAAAACAAGCACCGAATACGCCGGCAGCTTTGCCGTTCCATCCTTATATGACGGTGCTTTCTTTGTAGTCTGAAGCATTGCAACAGCATCATTTACTCCCAGCGATGACACATCCACACTTGCTTCATCCTTTGATGGATTAAATACAAGCACTGCTTTCTCACCATTGTACTCTCTTGTAAATATACACACATTCTCGTTTGACAGATCCTTTTCGAAGGTATTTGTACCTCGTGCTATCTCCGGGAAAGCATTTCTTATTGATATTGTCTGCTTCACAAAGTTGTAAATAGAGTATGGATCGTCCATCTGCTTATCAAGGGTATCATATGTCTGCTCGGTTTCTTCTGCATTCTGAGGTCCCACACACATTCCCTTAGCTTTTGAATCCCCACTCCATCTCATGGCAAGACGCTTCGTCTCATCATTGGCTGCGCCTCTCATACCGATTTCATCTCCATAATACAGAAAAGCATTTCCTGGCATAAGAAGATTCATGGCCTGCGCCATCTTGGTTTTCTCCTCGGCATTATCTCCGTTATAGTATCCTGCACTGCGTCCCATATCATGATTTGTATAGAATGGTGCATCAATGTATGAGTCTGTATACTTCTTTATCTCATTTTCCACATCAACTATGGCATTGCCGTATGTGCTGGCACCATGATTTGCTGTACCATTGAGTACCTTTCCGATATACCCATCCTGCTGTGAAAAATCAAAGTTGAACATACTGTCAATTCCACTCTTATAGTACTTCGCATACTCTCTGTATGTAGTCCAGCCCTCACCAACCATATAAGCATCGGCCTTTTTGCTCTTCACATTGTTCACAAGCCATGTGAGGTCATCTATAGTCTCTGTCTGATTATTATTATTGTAATAAATCACGGCATCCAGTCTGAAGCCATCTACACCACGATCAAGCCAGAAGGATGTAACCTTATCAATCTCGCCTCTTACAGCTTCGCTCTGCAGGTTAAGGTCAGGCATACTGTCTACAAACTGTGACTCATAATACCAATTTGTGCCCGGCAGCTGGTTGTAGCCTCCGGCATTAGTTTTGCTAAAATTGTAGTAATCCACATAAGGACATTCCGAAGGATCCGGCTCTGCCCCATCAGGAAGCGACTTGATATAATCAGCAGCCGCCTTAAACCACGGATGCTCATTTGATGTATGATTCATCACAAAATCAATAATCACATTGATGTTTCGCTTGTGACACTCCGTAATGAGCGCATCAAAATCATCCAAAGTACCATACTGTTTGTCAATATTCATATAATCCGTAATATCATACTTGTGGTATGAAGGAGAAGGCATAATAGGCATCATCCAGATTTCATTGCAGCCCAGCCCCTCGATATAGTCAAGCTTCTCTGTAAGTCCCTTTAAATCCCCTATGCCGTCACCGTCACTATCAAAAAAGCTGTATACAAACACCTCATAGCAGGTTCTGTAATTGTCCTGAATCACATTAGGATCATTTTTCGCATTCATCTGCTCCATAGCAGAAGGCTTGTACTCCTTCTTTGCAGCCGTCTCGGTATTCTTTCCACCCGCAGCGCATCCCGCAAGCATCGACACCGCCATAGCAGCCGTCAGCGCCACAGCAGTCAGCCTGCCCGCCAATCTGTTCACAGCCCTGCCGACAATATTGCGGCCACTTATTTTTTTGTTATTCATACGCACTCCTTTTCTTAACTAAATTCTGAGCAAACTTGTATCTACAAAAATCACTACACACATTCTCACATTTTTCACAATGTAGCAACAAACTTAGCACACGGTATCCTCCGGCCGGAGGGTACACAGTGTGTTCCGAAGAAAAATATGAACTGCCACGGGGGTTCCATGCCCCCACAAACAAGCCACACACCTCATCTCTCCAAATCCAAGCAGCGAAGAAAGCCCGTGGCTGACTTCATATTTTCCTGAGGAATATACTGTGTGCCATGCCGGCACCCCACAACCTGAAAGTGCTAAGTTTGCCACACACCCCAAAATTTGACATCAATATAAACCAAAAGCCGCCGCACAAAAGTGCAGCGGCCCAAATAAAACCAAATTAGCCTTTGACAGCTCCTGTAAGTCCATCCACGTAGAATCTCTGCATGATGATGAAAAGTATTGAGATAGGTATTGATACAACAACTGCAGCAGCAGCCCATCTTGTGAACCATCCGTTTATAAACTCTTTCTCAAGCATGTTGTAAAGGAGAAGAGATACTGTCCAATACTTGTCGTTTGGACCAACGATAACCTTTACAAATACGAAATCAAGCCATGGCGCAAGGAATGCTGTAAGTACTGTATATACTACGATTGGCTTACTGAGTGGCAGGATAACCTTGTAAAATACCTGGAACTGTGTACATCCGTCAAGGATAGCCGCCTCAGTAAGAGACTTAGGCACAGTATCAAAGAATCCCTTTGCAATATAGAAGCCTGTTCCTGCTCCTGCTGAGTAAATCAGAATCAATGAAATTCGAAGCATACTGCCCTCTGTAAGTCCGATAGCCTTTAAGATAAAGTATACGGCAACCATTGACATGAAGGCTGGGAACAATCCAAGAATCATAGCCAGATTCATGAAAGGCTTACGCATCTTAAATCTCAGTCGTGACATACAATACGCAACAGAAAGTACAAATACTGTTGAAATGATACATGAGCACACTGAAATAAACAGTGTATTAAAAAATGCTCTCGGGAAATTCAACAGTGTAGTCTCTGTGAACAGCCTTGTATAGTTGCTAAATGTAAGGCCATGTGGGAAGAAGTACTTTGTATAAGCACCACTCTCAGCTCTAAAGCTTGTCATAATAATCCAGAAAATCGGGAACAGCCATACTACAGCAAGTATTCCAAGAATGATATGAACAAGGGAATTCTTTGCTACTTTCTTAGCACGTCCGGCAGACATAGGTCTTTTTGCTTTTGCTACACTACTCATTACATGAATCCCTCCTCATCCTTGTATGATTTTGTATTTCTGTATGTAACAAGCGCTACGATAGAAAGTACAACGAATGTGAGGATACCGATAACGGCACCGATATTGTACTCCTGATTATCAATAGTCAGCTTGTACAACCATGTAACCAGAAGGTCCGTCTTTCCTGCACTGTCTCCGACAGGTGTAGGCTTTCCTGCTGATAACAGGTAGATAACGTTGAAGTTGTTGATATTTCCGGTAAACTGTGTGATGATATATGGTCCCATGATAAACATGATATATGGGAGTGTGATCTTAAAGAAGATCTGTGCTGCGTTTGCACCATCAATCTTTGCAGCCTCATAAAGCTCTGAAGGCACATTCTGTAATACACCTGTAACCTGAAGCATGGTATACGGAATACCTACCCAGCAGTTGATGAGAATAACAGAAACTCTCGCCCACATAGTGTTGGTCCAGAATGGAAGCGGGTTATCAATCCAGCCCCACTCCAAAAGCAGGTTATTAACAGCACCCTGTGGCTGGAACATCTGTCTCATTACAAGGAGTGATACGAACTGCGGTACCGCAATTGAGATAACAAAGCATGTACGCCAGAAAGCCTTGCAATGTGTCTCTTTACGATTAATAACGATAGCAAGAATGAGTCCAAGGAAGTTACAAAGGAAGGTTGCAAATACAGCCCAGCAGATTGTCCATCCAAGTACTCTCCAGAATATCTTACCAAGCTTACCACCAAGTCCAAGCACCTGTCCGAATGAGGCGAAGCCTGTCCAGTCGAACAATACCAGATGATCACCCTTTACCGAATAATTTGTAAAGGCCATTGGAATCATGAACAGCAATGGTAAAACTGTAAAAACAAATATTCCCATAAGTGGGAGAAACATAAGTGTCTTATGTAGGTTTTTATCAAATAAATCCTTGACATCTTTGCCAAAAGAATTGATTTCTTTTCCAGCTTTTGAAAGGCATTCTGCCTTATATCCGCTCTTTAAATTCTCGCACCACATGTAAATAAATAATACTGTGATGGCAATTGTTATGACGCCATATAACAGTAATAATACTGACTGGTCGCCCGCAACATATTCATAAATCTGCTTCTGCTCATTAAATACCTCTTCCTGCTTTCTCCAGCCAAGTGAAGGCAGCATGGAAATGTAATAAGCACCAGCGTTAACCATATATGCTATATATGCAATCTCTATAGCAAGAAAAATCAGACCCTTTATGATCTGCTTATGAGCCATATTGGCAAGACCCATTACGAGTGCCGATAGCTTAACTGCAGCTCCGCCTTTTGTGAGGGCATTGCCAACAGTATACGGAGTAGCAAATTCCGAAACTTTTTTCTTTTTGTTTGCTCCTATCATACTTTTCCTCCTGGCATGCATTATATATGCCAATCCTTTAAACTAATTTATTCCAAGATTCCGGTCGCCCGGAACCTTGGAATCATATTCTGATCTACTTAATTATTTAAGAGAATCATTAAGCTGAGTATTGAAGTCCTCTGTCTTCTGAGCTGCATTGTCCTTTGTAATCTGGCCTTCTGCACCGTTCTGGAAAGCATCACCGAATGGTGTAGCTGCATCCCAGTAACCTGACATATCAATGATAGGCTGTGCTACTGAACAATCAGTTGAAACCTTAGCCATAGCTGCTGCTACAGGATCAGCTGCGATTTCCTCGTTTGTTGCAAGATCTTTGTTTACAGGAGCCTGTGCTCTTAACTTGAAGTGAGCAAGCTGTGCGTCCTCGCTGCCAAGGAATGCTGCAAGCTTAACTGCTACTTCCTGGTTCTTGCAGTTAGGGTTAACACCGATAGCCTTAGATCCTAAGAATGCCTTTAACTGGCAGTCTTTTCCACCAATATTGATTGTAGGAAGAGCTGCAACACCAACGTTCTCCTCACCAAGTGCCTCTTTAACTTTGTCATAGTTCCAGTTACCATTGAAGTAAGCATTGATAGAACCATCTTTAAGTCCAGCAAGACCAAGTGATCCCTCATTGTTATCCATTACAAAGTTTGGATTTGCAAATAAATCTACGATGTAGTTTGTAACTGCTGTACCCTTATCTCCGCCAAAGTCATATCCGGCAGCCTTGTCTGTTCCATCTCCAAAGATTGTACATCCGTTTGCTGCATAGAATGCATTGAGATACCAGCCATTATCAAATGGGAATGAAACCTTACCCTTTGTAAGCATTGTATCAAGGCTCTTTACATCATCCTCAGAGAAGACTCTCTTGTCATAGTACATGAACCATGTGTTTGATGTATAAGGAACTGCGTAGATGTCTCCATCATATGTAACTGTTGCAGCCATAGCCTCTGAGTTAGATGACTTAACATAATCTGCTGCCTCTCCACCTAACTTGGCAATAGCATCTGCCTTAATTAATGGCTCAAGCTGATCGTTTGCAAACATGTAAACATCAGCTGCTGCCTTAGGATCCTTTGTAACAACATCCTTTGCGTCTGACTCAGCTGATGTAACATACTTGAACTCGATGTTGAAATCAGGATTTGCCTTAGCGAATGCCTCGCACTCTGTCTTAAGCCAAGCGCCCTGTGCATCGTCTAAATCCTCTGCAGGTCCCATTACTGTAATGGTCTCCTTACCGCCGTCCTTCTTGTCGGCTTTCTCTGTTCCATTTCCATTGCTGCTTCCGCATCCTGCAAACATTGTTGCTACCATAGATGCGCAAAGTAAAGATGCTAATACTTTCTTCTTCATATCTTCCTCTCCTTTTTGAATATAAAATGTAAAAAAGTATATATATAAATTGCCGTGCAACTTATATCAAATTAATTATCTGCGGTAAACCACCGCAATGTTTCTAATCCAGGCTATTTTTTCGTTGTCCAGTCTGTGCGGCTTGCTTGTCATGCGCCATCTCCAGTTATGTCCGACTGTTGAAGGATAATTCATCCTCGCCTCATTTCCAAGCTCTAATATATCCTGCATCTGGACTATCGCCAACTCTGCGGTGCTGTGATACAGCTCCCTGATAAGAGCATTTGGAACCTGTGATTTATTTTCAATATTCAGATACTCGTACATATAAGCAAGCTCATAATCTGTCTTGTCACTGAAATAACCAACTATTGTCTCATTGTCATGTGTGCCAATATATGCAACTACATGTGAATCAGCATAATTGTGTGGCAGATATTCATTGGTCGGATCACCGTCAAAGGCAAACATCATGACCTTTGTTCCCATCCAGCCCGACTTCGCAAGGAGCTTTTTCACTCCCGGCAAAAGGCTCGCTGACGTATAATCATCAGCCACTACATTAACACCCTCAAGTTCTTCGTTGATTGCATTGACAAGCCTGCGTCCCGGTCCCTTGAACCATTTACCGGATAGGCTCTTGTCCTGTCCGTACGGTACCGCATATGCTTTTACAATTCCTGCAAAATGATCAATCCTGACGATATCAAAAAGCTCTCTGCATACACGCATACGCTTTCTCCACCACGAGAAGTTATCCTCCTTCATGGCATCCCAGTCATACATAGGATTGCCCCACACCTGTCCGTTCTCTGAATACTTATCAGGAGCGGCAGCTGCAACATACTCCGGTGTATCGTTTGCGCTCATCATAAAGAGTTGTCTCTCTGCCCATACATCTACGCTGTCATATCCTACATAGAATGAGATATCGCCTATTATGTAGATGCCTTTTGAGTTAGCATAATTTTTTAAATCCTCCCATTGCTCGAAGAATTTATATTGACAGAACTTCCAAAAAGTAATTGTATTATAATTCTTTTTTTGGTACTTTTCAAGCGCAACCGTTTGCGTATTTCTATACTCACTTGGCCACTCGCTCCAATTTTTGTATAAATTGTCAGTTTTCAGTGTCATAAATAGTGCATATTGTTCAAGCCACTCCGACTGTTTTTTTACAAAATCCTGAAACTCTTGTGCATTTGTATCAAATCTTTCAAACGCTTTTTGTAAAATCTTGCATCTGTTCTGATGCAATGCTGCATAATCAATTTCTGATTCGTCTGTGCCCCAGTTATACTCCAGGATCTCTTCCTTCTCTAACAACCCCTCATCTACCAGCTTATCTAAATCTATGAAATAGATATTGCCCGCACAGCCTGATGATGGCTGATATGGACTATCGCCAAATATGGTGGGACCAACCGGAAGAACCTGCCAGTACTTCTGTTTCAAATCACCAAGGAGATCAACAAAATTGTAAGCCTCTCTCCCAAGAGTACCTATACCATATGGTGACGGCAGACTCGAGATTGAAAGAAGTATTCCGGAGCCTCTGAGATTTTCTTTGGCCTCCAAATTACCATTCCTCTTTCCTAAGATTTTCTTTTTTTTTCGTATCTGAGATTATTTTATTTCCTATTGTCGTATTTGTCAATTATTTTAGTGGTTTCAAACTCATTTTTGCCATTTTTCACGTAATTTATATTCATTTTTTGGTAGTTATTACCACGATTTCAAAGATTTTTTTCGAAAAATTTATTACAGAAAATATTGCCTATTTCTGATGGTAAATGTATAATTTAATTATCACATAAGAAAGGACAAATACTATGGCTACTATTAAGGATATTGCCACCCGGCTGGGTGTGTCAATCAGCACTGTTTCAAAAGGATTAAATGGTGCCAGCGATATAAGTGAAGAGCTTCGTCAGACAGTTTTAGACACTGCTGTCGAAATGGGCTACAGCACAAAGCGCTCCAGAAAGGTAGAAAACCGCAAGCTGGCTCTGTTTATTGAAAATATGAACTACGAGTCTATCGATGAGTTCGGATATGATGTAGTGCTTGGTTTCAAGCAGAATGCTTTCAAGCACAAATGGGATGTGGACATCATCCCTGTCACTCCTCAGCTGCAGGCAGAAGAAAAATATGATACTTATATATTAAAGAACGGCTATTGTGGCGCATTTCTGGTAGGCTTCGCTCTGCACGATGAGTGGATGCAGCAGCTCAAAAGCACTACAATGCCTACCGTTTTGTTTGATAACTATATAGAAAACAACCCCAATGTAGCCTATGTGGGTACCGACAGCTACGAGGGCATTGACATGGCTGTAAAGCATCTGCACAATCTGGGCCATAAAAAGATTGCCTTTATCAATGGTTCTCTTTTTTCCCTGGTTTCGGATCAGCGTCAGGAAGCCTTTGAAAACTCTATGCACGATGCTGGTCTTGAAATCTACCCTGAGCTCATGGGACACGGCTACTATATTCCGGAGACTGCACAGTACTACGTTTCCAATTTTATTGCAGCGGGCGCTACTGCTATCCTCTGTGGCAGCGATGCTATCGCAAAGGGTGTTATATCTGAATGCCAGCTGCACGGCTTCAATGTGCCAAATGATATAAGTGTGGTCGGCTTTGACGATGTCAAATTTGCTGCAGCCCTCACCCCGCCTCTTACCACTATCAGACAGGAGTGTAATGATCTTGGCCGCTGTGCATATATTATATTGAATTCGCTCATTCACCATATTCCAATCAGCCGCACACAGCTGCGTCCGATGCTGATTGAAAGAGAATCTACCGCACGTGTTTCCACTGCGCACACTGTCAGCGAATAACAGTGTATGTACCACCTTCCAAAGGAGGCAAAATTGTTCAAACGCAAACATGCAACTATTTTAATTACATATTCGCTGGTGCTATGCAGCGCGATTTCTCTGACAGCCTGCTCTTTTTCGGATGTCTCTTATTTATTCAAGAGCCCCGCACAAAAGCAGGCTATTCTGCACAAATCACCTGCTTTTTGGGATGATACCACAAGCGTTGAAGGAAGCAGTAATCTGTCTATCCTGCATAATGTTGCCTTTGAGGGGCGCCCGTACAATGACATAAGGCAATTCGGCGATAATATACTTATGGTAGGGCAGGGCAGCTACAATAATTCCATCATAGAGACTGATGGTCAATCCGTTCAGTATTCATTTGATGTATACAATCCCTGGTCCAACGAAATAACCGCAAGTCTTGCCCACGACAAGACGGACTGCGATGACTATCTGATTAAGGGTGATAAATTGTGGCTCCTCGATTCATCCGCCAAAAAAGCAACCATCTATGATAAGGATTTGAAAGAAATTAAAACCTGCAAATATAATCCCAAGGACTATGATGGCAATGGCGATGCATCTGATCCGGATAATACTGAAGTGCCTAATCCCGGCAATTACTATGATGCCTCACAGATTGCCACCTCCGCTGACAAAAAATATGCTCTCGTGTCAGGTATCACGCCCGATACCTACAAATATGTAATCTCTGATATAAGGCTTGACGATAATACAGTGCTTTCAACCTACGAAGGGCAGAGCTTTTCCATGTCATGTGTCGACTCAAAAGGCTTTGTAATTGAAGCAGATACTGCCAACAATATATGGAACTATCATTCATCCGATGGAAAAAACAGCTTTTTTTCTCTGCCGGATGTGGTGGATGTAGTACTGGCCGAGGACAATGACATGCTCATACGGTGCCAGGATTTATCCTCAGACAACAGCATCAGTTATTATAAATATTCACCCGTCACCGGTGTCAGCTCATCCTTTTCATACAATCCGGCAGCACGAGGCACAGGCAGAGCCCAAGGCAGCTCATCTGATTCTGCAACGGCCGATACCCAGACCTATTTTTCTGCCAACTCGGTATATCTGCCTGATGCAAACTGTGTGATGCTGCTTTTGTACACAGCGCAGTGCAACCCGGAAATACTCATCTGGTCACTCGACAAGGGAAAGAATGACACCAAAGCTGAAATCACGTCATACAATGACTGCGATACTCTGCTACAAGCCTTACGCGATGACGGCTCATATGTATCCCCATATTCTGCCATAGACACTGATGACAGTACCCATGAAAACCAGGAGGCAAAGGAAGAGGCCGGGAAGGATTCCGACTACAATACATATGGAGATGAGGTCACTCTGATACCTGACACCACGTCATATGACTGGGGAGATTTATCCGACATAAATGCACGTATCACAGCCCTTGAACAAAAATACGGCTTTTCCATATATTTCGGGCCTGAGGTGCCAAAGAGGATTGATTACTACGATATCCATCAATTAAAGAACAAGGATAAGCTGTCGGTCTCTCTGGATGCCCTTGAGGAAATACTTGGCTGTTTCCCTGATGACTTTTTCACGCAGCTGTGTTATGGCGATATAAGAGGCATGCGAATATATCTGTGCGGTGATATTTCATCAGGCCACTCAGATATGATAAATGAGCCAAGCGGATTCGTAAATATAATAAACAACCACAATGTGATGGTTCTAAACTGCAACTACAGCTGGGATTTCAGCTACACAGTCGGCCATGAGATTTCCCATCTGATAGACCAGAGGCTTGCATTCATACACACCTATGATGAAAAAAGCGAGTTTTCCGAGGAGAAATGGAACAGCTTTAACCCTGACAGCTTCTCATATGATGACAGCTACTCAAACTACAATCCGGATGATCCATCAAACCACATATCCGGGTATTTCATTGATTCCTACGGCATGACCTTTGCAACAGAGGATCGCTCTGAAATATTTGGAACCGCGATAGACGATTATATTAACGGTATTTATGATGATGCAAGATTCACAGATGATTCGCCGATACGAAACAAGCTCGACTACTACAGCAGATGTATCCGCGACGGCTTTGATACAAGGGGCTGGCCTGATACGATGGCATGGGAGTCTGTGCTTACCGCCACCGGAGCGCAGGCCGATTAAATGATAATTTCAGAATAACACAAAAACCTCAAGTCATACGACTTGAGGTTTTTTAATGGGCAGAGATGGATTCGAACCATCGAAGCAAGTTGCAGCAGATTTACAGTCTGTCCCCTTTGGCCACTCGGGAATCTGCCCATGTATTCAATTACGATACCTGCATAGTTTATCACAACAGATGTGATTATGCAAGTACATTTTAAAATTAAAAAAGACAGCCTACGTTCGGCTGCCTTTTAGGAGAAGGTATTTTTACTATGGGGTATAGCAAAAACTATATAATGTATTGGGGGGTTTTTACGGTTATTATAGTATCATGATTGCAACGATAAGTGTTCACAAATTGCATAAAAATCGTGGTTCGTTTTTATGCAATTTGTATAGTACTTTAGTTGCATTTAATATTTTTCATATAGTGATTCTGTACAAAAGCATAGCTGTTTTTTAAATATTATGTCCAACTGCTGTTTTGCTGTCCTCATCAAACAGTGCTTCAAACTCATCTCTTGTGATTTTCTCCTTCTCAAGAAGAAGTGCTGCACATCTGTCAAGCACATCGCGGTACTCTGCTATCATGCTCTTTGCCTTGTCGTACGACTCGTCGATGATACGCTTTACCTCGACATCGATTGCCGATGCTATGCCCTCACTGTAGTTCTTTGTGTGAGCGAGGTCTCGTCCGATGAAGACCTCCTCCTCATCATCGGCATAGCAGATAAGGCCGATATTGTCTGACATACCGTATTTGGTAACCATCTCACGCGCAAGCTTTGTAGCCTGCTTGATGTCCTGTGATGCACCTGTGGTGATATCGTCAAACACAATTTCCTCTGCGACACGACCGCCTAAGTCTACTACGATTTCCTGAAGCATACGTCCCTTTGTGTTGAACATCTCATCCTTCTCAGGCAGAGGCATGGTGTAGCCCGCTGCGCCTGCTCCTGTAGGGATGATTGAAACTGTGTATACAGGTCCCACATCCGGAAGCAGATGGAAAAGGATTGCATGTCCTGCCTCGTGGTAGGCTGTGATGCGCTTTTCCTTGTCAGAGATGATACGGCTCTTCTTCTCGGCTCCGATACCAACCTTGACGAAGGATTTTCTGATATCATCCTGTGTGATATATTCTCTGTTTTCGCCCGCTGCACGGATTGCTGCCTCATTCATCAGATTCTCAAGGTCTGCACCTGTGAAGCCTGCTGTAGTCTGTGCAATCTGCTTTAAGTCTACATCCTCTGCAAGAGGTTTTTTCTTGGCATGGACACCTAAAATTTCTTCTCTGCCGCCCACATCCGGTCTGCCTACTACAACCTTTCTGTCGAAACGTCCAGGACGCATGATAGCAGGGTCAAGTATATCCACACGGTTTGTGGCTGCCATGACGATAATGCCCTCATTGACACCAAAGCCATCCATCTCGACAAGCATCTGGTTCAATGTCTGCTCACGCTCGTCGTGTCCGCCGCCCATTCCTGTGCCACGTCGTCTGGCTACTGCATCAATCTCATCGATAAATACGATACAAGGCGCATTTTTCTTGGCATCCTCAAACAAATCTCTCACTCGTGAAGCTCCGACTCCGACGAACATCTCCACGAAATCAGATCCTGAAATGGTGAAAAACGGTACCCCTGCCTCTCCGGCTACTGCCTTGGCAAGGAGAGTCTTACCTGTTCCCGGAGGTCCTACAAGAAGGACACCCTTTGGGATTCTTGCTCCAAGTCTGGTGTATTTTCCCGGATCACGAAGGAAATCAACTATCTCTGCAATCTCCTCCTTTTCCTCCTTTAAGCCTGCTACATCGGAAAACTTGATATGGTTCTCCTCCTGTGTGGTGAGCTTCGCACGGTTCTTGCCGAAGTTCATCATCTTGCCACCGCCGCCCTGTGCTGCTGCGTTGTTGTTCATCACTGCAAAGAGTATGAACATGGCTCCGAATACCAAAAGATACGGAAGCAGTGTCATAATCCAGCTCTCAGCCGGAACATCCGCAACTGTATAGTCGGTGTACCCTGCTTTTGTCATGGTCTTTTCGATATTGTTTACATCTGATACATAAAGCACCTTTGATGAGCCATCCTTGAACTTTACCTCCAGGCTTCCTGTCGGTATCTCCCTGTTTTGCACCACCTTTACACTCTTCACCTGATTCTTGTCAAGATCCTTCTCGAACTGACTCTGTGTGTAAGAGTTTGATGTGGCGCCGGCGCTCAGCCAGTACCAGATGCAGATTACTGCAAATACAATGATAATGTATACGCCCATTCCGCGCATACCGCTTTTTTGTTTATTCAATTTACTTCTCCTTTTTATTTTATTTCGCCCTCGACAAAGCCGATGTAAGGCAGATTTCTGAACCTCTGGTCATAGTCAAGGCCATAGCCTACCACAAACTTGTCAGGAATCACAAAACCCACGTAGTCTACATTTACATCATCAACTACACGGCGCTCAGGCTTGTCCAAGAGTGTGCAGATTGTGAGGCTCTTCGGGTTTCTTTTGGCAAGGAGCTTTGAAAGCCTGCTAAGAGTATTTCCCGAATCAATGATATCCTCTATGATGATGACATTCTCTCCCTCGATAGAATGCTCAAGGTCCTTTTTAATCTTGACATCGCCTGATGACTCTGTGCCTGAGCCATAGCTGGATACCGACATGAAATCCATAGTCATAGGCAGGTCAATTCTCTTTGCAAGCTCTGTGGTAAAGAATATTGAGCCCTTGAGTATACAAATGAGATATACTGACTGTCCCTTGTATTTTTCTGTGATTTGCGCTCCAATCTCTGCAATACGCTTATTGAGCTGCTCCTCTGTCAGGTAAACCGAAATATCATATTTTTTTGAAAAATCCATTTTGTTTTCCTCCGTAAAATGTGATCTTAAGTACTTTTCCTGTCTGTGGTGTGACAAGTGCGCTGCAGCCGGATCTGTATCCGATAATGGCATGCACCAGTGATTCATGGGCTATGAGCCACAGCCCCGCTCTCTGCTGTGCCGGAATTTTATCACCTGTAAATACCTGCTTCAGCTTCTTATGATGACCCTCGTCATCCACAATTATATAGTCACCGGCTTTTCTTGTTCTTATTTCAAAGCCTTTCTTCATCTTATCATAATCAAACCATTTCGTATATGGTTTTTTGGGAATTTCGTCCATTTTACCATTAAAATCTTGTATACAAAGTGTGACATACGAGCCATCTGCCGAAAGCTTTATGTTTTTTTGCTCTCCCGTGGCACTCAGTGCCTCAAGCTCTTTTTGCGTAATGTGAATTTCTTCTTTTTCATCGTCACACCTTCCGGCGAAGAGTATCACCTCGCCAAATGATTTTTCCGCAATAATGCCATACGGCAGATTGATTTTTCTGCCCGACTGCTGCCCTGCAAGCTTCACAAGTGCACCGATATGCGTGCTCGTGATGTCCTTGAGCCGCCCTGACGCCAGATGTATACACTCGCGCGCTACTCCGCTTTTTAATGCCGGATGCAGGCTCTCAAAGCGGCTGATTTCAAGTATCACCCTGCCTTCTTTTTGGTAAACCATGCTGTCGCACGCCTCTTTTAGCTGCTGCTCGTAAAAATCATTCATCACCGCAAGCTGTCCTGCGCTCTCATTGATATGCTCTATCGCCCTGTCATTAATCTGCAAAAGCAGTGGAAACACATCATGGCGCAGCTTATTTCTGGAGTAGGCTGTGTCAATGTTTGTGGCATCGGTGACAAAAGCCTGTCCGTTTTCCTTTAGATATTCCTCTATCTGTGCGCGTGTTGCTGATAAAAGCGGCCTGATATATGTGACACCATTCTTCACGGAAACCGGATGCATGCCGGATAGTCCCTTCGCTCCGCTTCCGCGAAGCATCTGAAAAAGAACTGTCTCCGCGTTGTCCTCCATATGGTGCGCAACTGCAACGACTACCTGCCTGCTGTTACCCTGCTTTTGGTCTGCTGCATAGGCAGTGGCGACTTCCTTTTCAAACGCTTCATAGCGCAATATCCTGGCAGCCTCCTCCAGCCCGAGTCCATGACTTTTTGCATATTGCGGTACATCCACGGAATGCACATGACACGGTATGTTAAGCCTTTCGCAGAGATCTGACGCAAACCTCGCATCCTCCCTGCTCTCGGCACCTCTGATGCCGTGCTCCACATGTACTGCCTCCAGCGCAAAATCAAGCTCATCTGCGCACTGTCTTTTTATCTCATTTAACACCAGCAGAAGGCAGACCGAATCCGCACCGCCCGACAGCGCAACAAGCACCGTGCTGTGATTGTTTATCATCTTGTTTTCCAGAATATAATCTTTTGTCCGTCTAATCATTATTTTTCCCAGATTCCTATTGCAACTACCGTCATATCATCCATGGCATATCCGCCTGTGTCAAGCAGCACCCTGTCCAGAATTTCCTGTGCCATCACGCCTGCATTGTCACTTTTGACGCCTGCGATGATATCCATAAATTTCCCCTGTCTGTCCTTTACATGCAGATATTCTAGCACACCATCAGTCACCATGACAAGAAAATCACCACTTTGAAGCGTATTTTTTGAATGTATGCTCTCCTGAGCGGCATCTACTCCCGCCGGGAGTGATTCATTTTCTATAACACTTACTTGTTTCCCTGATTTGATAAATGACGGTGCAGCGCCTGTTTTGGCCAGCTCAAGCTCACCTGTGTACATGTCTATCGTAGCAAAATCAACCGTGGAATAGGACTCCTCGCCCGCCGATATGACCATGGCAGAGTTCATCAGCTTTAGGGCACTTTCCCTGCTAAAGCCGGCCTCCAAAAGCTTTTCAAGCAAATCCACCACCAGTGTGCTCTCGGCCTGCGCCTGCTTGCCCGAACCCATGCCATCGGATACACATACATGATACATGCCATCATCCAGCTGAAACATGCTGCAGCTGTCGCCATTTGCCTGAGAGCCTGTCTTCTTTTTGGTCGCCACTCCGGAAAGCGCATAGAACTGATTCTCCTCGTACAGCACAATAGATGTCCTCTCATCAGAGATTATTGAAACAGTCCCCTGCGCCTGCCTGAGCTTCATTCCCATGGCTCGCGAAACTGACTGTACATACCTTGAAATTTCAATCCCGCCATCTGCCTTAGTGCAGACATCTGCCTTTATACATATCTGTTGCCTTACATTCTCATAAATATGGGCATTTTCAACCTGTATACCTGCCTCTTTTGTATATACATAAACTCTTGAAAGACGCAGCCTTCTTTTTTTATCAATGCATTTTTCAGCCCTGCACCAGCCCTCCATGAGCTCTGCCATAGCGTCAAGCTGTGCGGCTATGACGCGTCTGTTTTCCGTGAGACGCCTGTACCAGGCTTCATTTAGCTCAATACGGGCAAATGCCTCTGTAGCGGCTTCCACCATACGCGTGTAGTGCGGGCAGCCCTCCACATATCTGTTTTGCACAATTTCCTCTGTTTTCATACGATTGCGCACTGCATCAGCAAGCATTTTTATGCTGTCAGAAATCGAAGCCCCGCTTGTCCAGCAAACACTGCAGCCCTCACAGCACGCGCAAAGCCTCCCTGTCACCTCAAGCTGTATTTTCTCACTCTCATCAGGGATTTTATCTGCCGTACATTTTACAGCCATGACATTTGCAGTCGAAATAATGCCTGAAAGTCCTGAAACTGCTGTGGCAAATGCCTCCTCCCTGTCAGGCAGAAGTCCTGCCATGACCGGATTTTCATCGTGTCCAAAAGCCCTTAAATATTCACATGCTCTGCATAGCGCAAAGGCTGCCGAAAACACAACAAGGCTCTCAGCTACAGCTAACACTATCTCATCCGTATCAGGCCTTCCAATAAATGCTACCGTCAGATTCATCACCGCCGTGGCACAGGCTGCTACAACGGCTGTTGTCAGACATCCGTTTTTATTGCTTTTTCTCACGAAAAGCCTCACTCCAAAGCAAATCACCGCAATAATAAAGAGATACTTACATATCGATGGTATCGATATAAAGTATCCCATTCCAATAATTAATCCTATGTAAAAAATAATCGTACGAGCGTTGCTCAGACAATAAACTCCATACACTGCAGGTATCAGCGGATAACAATCCATCACACACACCAGTGTGGACGCAAATGCCATAAGCCCCCACATAGCTTTTTTTAAATTTGCAATCCTCATCTTTGCGCCTCCATCTTTTTTCAACGATTATATGTGGTCAAAAATGAAGGTTTTGACGAAAAAGCGCAACTATATCTTCAAAAATTATTTGTCCTTTTCCTTGAAGATTATTTCATTGTCATACGCAAGCCCAAGCTTGCTCTTTGCCATATCCTCTATGTACTGGTCACTCTGCATATACTGCTGCATGCTTTCTATCTCATCAGCACGCTCCGATTCTTTAGTGTACTGCTTTTCAAGCTCCGCTTTTTGTGCGGCATATGTAGATTCCTTCTGCTTTAGCTGCACAACCTGGACTACCATAACCACAAGAAATGCTATAACTATGATGGAAACACTTAAAGTTCCGCCCCTTCTTTTTGCACGACGTTTACTCATTATTCCTCCTTAGGTGCTTATCTGAATATCCTGCCAAACATTTTATCTTTTTTTCCGGTCACCTCCGGTACCTTCGAATACGTAATCATGTCTATCTCACCTTCTATATCGGCTTCTCCCTTCTCAAGGTTTAGCCTGTTTACGTGAAGATCCTTGCCCTTTAGGTCAAGCATGCCCAGCTCCGTCTCCAAAAGTATCTCTCCCACATCAAAGGAGAGCACATCCAAAATGCCTGTAAAGCTGCCTGTTCTGCGATTATTCAAGATAAGCTTATGACTCTTTGTGCCTGATATTTCTTCCATTTCCTGTCCCTCACATAATTTTTAATATGCTCCATAGACAGCCGCACATATACATGCCATCTGTGGAATCGCATATGTAAATATATGCCGGGATTCATGAAAATATAACCTATATATACTCAAAAAGATCTTTTGCTTCTTCCTTCTTTGTTGTGTCAAGGAGATTTAACACCTTAACCTTGACTGTCTTTTGTCCAAATGCTATCTCTATTATGTCTCCGACCTTGACATTTACAGATGCCTTTGCCGGTCTGCCGTTTACTGTGACACGGCCTGCGTCACATGCCTCATTTGCCACTGTACGTCTCTTTATCAGACGTGATACCTTCAAAAATTTGTCTAATCTCATTGTTACCTCTGTGTCTTACATATAATAAATCAATTCATAACTATTACCCTGATTTCAGTGGATATAGCCAAAAATGGGCGGAGCCTTAAAGGCTTCACCCATTCTTCTACTCCGTGATAGTCTAACTTATTAGTTAAGAGAATCTTTTAAAGCCTTTCCAGCCTTGAACTTAGGAGCCTTAGATGCTGCAATTGTCATCTCAGCGCCAGTCTGTGGATTCCTTCCTGTTCTTGCTGCTCTCTCAGATACCTCGAAAGTACCGAATCCAACTAACTGGATCTTCTCACCTTTCTTTAACTCCTCTGCAACAACATCTGTGAATGCCTTTAAAGATGCCTCTGCGTCCTTCTTTGATACTCCGGCCTTCTCTGCCATAGCTGCAACTAAATCTGCTTTGTTCATGATAAAATTCCTCCTCTGGATTTTCATAATTTATATAATTCGAGCTGTATTCCCAAATTACCTACAAGAATATATATACTTGTTTTTATGGGGTTTGTCAAGGAAAATGCGCTATTTCCTAGGCTTTTATGTACTTTTACCATTCTTAAAACCTTACTTTGAACTTAATAAAGAGGTTAATGTTGAAAGATAATCGGATATGTCCTTATTTGTCAGACTATTTTTGGAACTGTCAGAGGATTTATTGTTGGTTCCCCGTGATGAATTTGTACTCTGCGAGCTGCCGGTGGTGCTGCCCTGAGATGTACTTTGATTGTCCTTCTCATCTGCCCTCTCTGAGGCTGTCTCGGAAGGTGTCTGTGCGGTGGCTTGTGAACTGCCGGTGCTGTTAGTTTTGGTACCTGATGAATCACTGCCCAAGCTGTCCTTATTGTCGTTTATCGTAATCTGTATGGTGGCTTCCTTCGAGTTCACGTAAAGCGTCCTCGTCCAGGTGTCATAGCCATCGGCTGTTACCTTAAGCGTGTGTTTTCCGTATGTTATCTCAACCGGGCTCGTATAGTCGATCTCACTGCCATCGACATATATTTTCGCCCCCTGCACGTCAACCTCGAAAAGGATGCTGCTCTTTTTAGGACCCTCACCCTTTAAATCATTTAAATTTACCTTTGTAGTCTCTCCTCTTTTTATCTCAATATCCGTGCTGCCTCCCCAGCCATTGTTGGCCACAGCGAGCGTATAGCTGCCCTCCGGCACATCAAGCGACATATCCTTAGTGATTTCTGCAAATATCCTGTCTCCGAGCTGCAAAAAGCTGCCCTCAAACAGCGATGTATTGCTAAGCTGCAGTGTGCCGTGCCCTGTCGTGACAGAAATTGACACTATGTCCTTGTCAATCCCGACAACAGCCAGCTTATCCTGCGCCGTGAGGCTGTCAGTATCTATGACATCCGAGCCTGAAAATATCATGGTGCGCTCACCCAGCCTGTAGCTGCTATTTCCGATTTCAAGCACGCTATTATTCTTATCCACAGAAAAATTGGTCACTGCGTCGTTTGTCCACACCTTATCGGATTTTTGTATACGCTTTGCCTTGCCGTCTGAATCTGCCCCTGATATGTCAACCACATCACCCTGATGTATATCTGAAACTGACATGTGATTGCCATATTTGTCGAAAAAGCCGGTGGTCAGCCCATAGTAATACTGATACTGCACTCCTGTCGAGTAATTGTATACCCTGATCGTCTCATTGGCACTGTTTATGTCCGATACTATGAGAATATCTGAACTTTTCTTAACGGACTTTCCGTTTTTCTCCACAGCAGCTTTCAAACCGGACTGCGTGCTTTCTCCCACGGCCTCCGTCGTATCGTTCATGCTGTTATAGAATTTTTTTACACCATCATCCGTGTCCTGTTTTCCACATGCTGCAAGTGACAGCACAAGCATGCATACCATGCAAAATAATCTTTTGAATTTCTTCATCTGTATTTCCTTTAATAGCTGGCTTTAAACTTTTTTCTACAATAATAATATATCGTATAGTCATTTACTTTTCAATTAAATTCACTATATATATGCATTACTGCTTACACTATGGCATGCAGGGCATGCAGATACTCCTCGCGCTCCCCGCTTAGCTGTATGAGCTGTGCAAGCTTATCCACATCACGGTCGCATACCCATGACTTGCGCGAGTTGCTATAGTGATTGCAGAGCTTACAGAATTTTTCAGGAAACAAAAGCAGTGCTTGAAGCAGTCTCATTGATGTATCATCAAGACTTCTTACGCTGCAATAGCTGTCAAGAATTGCATCTGCAACCGCTGTATCCCAGTGATTTTTTTCGAGCATCTTGCGCATGTACTCCGCAAGATCAGTTTCCGGATATCCCGGATGCATGGTCTCGAAATTGACAGGGAGCCATCTTCCGGACTGTGTATACACGACATTGTGCTGGTTGAAGGCTCCGTGACAGTATATCGGAACCGACGTTTTACTATTTTCCAGCTCACACAATATTTCCGCCGATTTCTGCCCCTGCTCTAAGAATCTCTCATAGCATTCATAAAACAGATGCTCAAAGGCATTTGTCTTGCTGCGACGCATTATGTAGTTTTTAAGCTTTACTATCTGCGCACATTTGCGCTGAGCTTTTTCATGCAGGCTTTCTACCTCAATATCCGAAGGCAGAGGATACTTTTCCAATATATTGTGCAGCTGCGCTAATGCCCTGCTGCCGCCACGCATATCATCTATGCTGTCCGTGCTGCACTCTCTGCCTGCTCTGTAATCCTTCAATATGTATGCGTCCTCACAGTTATCCCGCGATATGATACACTGCTCCTTTGTCTGTGATATCTGCTCCACATCCATACCGTTTCTCTGGATAAATGCCAGCGTATCCCGCAGGGTGCATGCCCTTTGCTCATGCCCTCTGTACGGCACGAGCAGCTTCTGCCCGATGCCTGTGTCACATATATATGCTCCTCTGCCCTTTATTATCCTGCTTACTGTAAGCTCATATTTTTCCAAAGCCACTTCCGGCTGATTATACAAAAAAATCCCCCCTCATATGATTAATGCACCATAACTATTCAGATGCTTTTTAATCATATGAGAGAGGTTATTATTTTATTCGCAAGCTCTTTAAGTTTTTGTGCTTCATTGAGCGATGGGTCATCAAGCACCTGCTCATAAAGTCTGTCCAGGATATCGCCAAGCTTCGGTCCCGGCTCTACTCCCATTTTAATCAGGTCGCTGCCATTTATCTTCATTTCCTTTTTGGATACACACTGGTGGTCTGCGAGGATTTTCCTGTATACACGCTCATATTCTGCGATGTATTCAAGCTTTTCTGCTCGCCTATACATGCTCTGTCCGAGTGTATCGGCTCTTTTCACCTCAAATAACAGCGGAAAAAGCTCTGTTCCTATGCGGCTCATGGCACGCCTTACATTGCGCTCTGTGATGGCCGGACGGTCATCATGCTCTTTTACGAGCTTACAGCAGCAGTCTGTAGTCCTGTTGTCAAACTTAAGGCGCCTGAGTATCTTTCTTGTCATATCAGCTCCCACAACAGGATGCTTCTTGAAATGATTCTGGCCTTCCTCGTCTGTCGTAATGCACACAGGCTTTGCCACATCATGAAGCAGCATGGTAAGCCTTAGGATTTTGTCCGCTCGCACATGCTCCAATGTATGAAGCGTATGCTCGCCGACACTGTACATATGGTGCTTATTGTGCTGAGGTGTCTGCATCATCACATCAAACTCCGGCATGAATACCGCTGTGAGTCCAAGCTCATACAAATCTCTCATCATCTGCGGATGATCTGATGTCAGAAGCTTCACAAGCTCCACCTGGATTCGCTCTGCGCTGACCTTTGACAAGGCAGGGGCAAGCTCTTTTATGGCTGCTTTAGTCTGTGCCTCTATATCAAAGCCAAGCTGGGCTGCAAATCGCACCGCACGAAACATCCTGAGTGCATCCTCACTGAACCTGTCGTGCGCACAGCCCACACATCTGATCACATGTGCTTTTAAATCTCCTATGCCGTCAAATTTATCGACAAGACCTGCCCTGTGATTATACGCCATAGCATTGATTGTGAAGTCGCGCCTCTCAAGGTCAAGCTTCAGATTGGAGGTAAAGGTAACCTCCTTTGGATGGCGTGCATCCTCGTACTCTCCGTCTATCCTGTAGGTGGTGACCTCATAGCCCACATGCTCCAGCATGACCGTGACTGTGCCATGCTGGATGCCTGTGTCTATCGTATGGTCAAATATCGCTTTGACCTGCGCAGGCTTTGCAGATGTGGTGATATCCCAGTCCTGCGGTGTCCTGCCAAGGAGACTGTCACGCACGCATCCACCTACCGCATATGCCTCAAAGCCATGCTCGTAGAGCCTGTCTATTATGAAGTTGACATTCTGCGGTAAATCTATGCGCATCGTTTAGTTCTCCTTTTAATATGCCTTGCCCCAGTATACAAGTTTATGCGCCGGCTTTCCACAGCATACGCATACGTCGGAAATCTGCTCCTGATCACCAAATGGCATACAACGGCTTGTAACTGTTGTGTCCTCTTTGATTTTGTTCTCGCAGGCCTCGTCTCCACACCACATAGCACGGATAAAGCCAGGCTTTGTCTCTGCGATTGCCTTGAACTCATTGTAGTCGTGTGCATCGTTTATATGGCTTGCAAGGAATGCCTTTGCCTTCTCGAGCATGTCATTCTGCATTGTCTCAAGTACCTCTGCGAGCTTCTCATTGACCTCATCGAGTGAGACAACGATTTTCTCTCTTGTGTCTCGACGAACGATAACGCACTGGTTTTTCTCGATATCCTTTGGTCCAATCTCGATACGTGTTGAGATTCCCTGAACCTCCTGTGCTGCGAACTTCCAGCCAGGTGTCTTGTCGGTTGCATCGATTTTCACGCGGAAATCCTTTGAGAGCTTGTCCTTGAGGTCGTATGCCTTGTCAAGGACGCCGTCCTTCTGCTGCTGGATTGGAATGACCATAACCTGTGTTGGTGCAATCTTTGGTGGAAGCACGAGTCCTGAGTCATCTCCGTGAACCATGATGATAGCTCCGATAAGACGTGTTGAAACGCCCCATGATGTCTCATGACAGTACTGTAATTTATTGTCCTTGTCTGTGTACTGGATGCCGAAGGCCTTAGGGAAGCCGTCACCAAAGTTGTGTGAGGTTCCTGACTGGAGAGCTTTTCCGTCATGCATGAGAGCCTCTATTGTGTATGTAGCCTCTGCTCCGGCGAACTTCTCCTTGTCTGTCTTTCTTCCCTTTACCATAGGGATTGCAAGATATTTCTCACAGAAATCCGCATAGATGTTTAACATTTGTACTGTACGCGCCTCTGCCTCCTCGGCTGTTGCATGAACAGTATGTCCCTCCTGCCATAAGAACTCTGATGAGCGAAGGAATGGACGTGTTGTCTTCTCCCAGCGCACTACTGAGCACCACTGGTTATATACCTTTGGAAGGTCTCTGTGTGACTGTACTGTTTTGCTGAAAAGCTCGCAGAAAAGTGTCTCTGATGTAGGTCTTACTGCAAGTCTCTCCTGAAGTGTCTCAAGTCCGCCCTGTGTGACCCATGCGACCTCCGGTGCAAAGCCCTCTACGTGATCCTTTTCCTTCTGGAGCAGGCTCTCCGGAATGAACATTGGCATGTATACATTCTCTACACCTGTCTCTTTAAACATTGCATCGAGATTTTTCTGTATATTCTCCCAGATGGCATAACCATTGGGCTTAAAGATCATGCATCCCTTTACAGATGAATAATCCATCAACTCTGCTTTCTTCACAACGTCTGTATACCATTGTGTGAAATCTTCCTCCATGGAAGTGATGGCCTCTACTAATTTTTTCTCCTTAGCCATTGCTTTTCTCCTTTTTTATTTAAATATTCTATGATATACGGGGCTTTTATATCTCATCCGGCCCCTGCACCACGCATAATTTTACTAACATATATTATTCCATAAGCGAGCTGATGTCAATAAGCCGAAAAACTTGTTATGCATTTTCATGAAATTTGTGCTAGAATAACATGTTGTTGTATTATGCTAAGGAGAATTTAGAATGGAAAACTATAAACGAGGACTGACAGCAGGCATCCCGATTGCGCTGGGATATCTGTCAGTTTCATTTACTTTTGGAATTATGGCGGTGTCATATGGACTATCCTGGTGGCAGGCTGTGCTCATTTCGATGACCACTGTCACATCTGCCGGACAGTTTGCAGGCATCGGAATTATGATGCATCCGGGACATTATTTCCAGATGCTTATTTCGCAGATTACTATTAATATAAGATATTCCTTTATGTCGATTTCGGTTGGACAGAAGGCGGATTCCAGATTTAGCGGAATTTCCAGATGGATACTCGGCTTTATGATGACTGATGAAATTTTTGCCGTGGCAAGCCAGGAGGATTCTGTGAGCAGAAGCTTTTTTGCAGGACTTTCAACTCTTCCATACATCGGCTGGGCTGTCGGTACGCTGATAGGTGCTATACTGGGAAGCATTCTGCCGGATAGGCTTATGAGTGCGCTGAGTCTTGCTATTTATGGCATGTTCGTGGCTATCGTGGTTCCTGAGATGAAGAAATCGCGGGCGGTTGTGTTTGTTGTGTTGCTTGCACTCGTGCTTAGCTGCATGTTTTACTACGTACCGTTTTTGTCAAGGATTTCAAGCGGTATCACTATCACAGTTGTAGCCATTGTGGCTGCAGTTATCGGTTCGCTGCTGTTTCCGGTTGCAGATGATACTGATAAGGAATGATTTATTAAATATTTGATAATAAGCGTATAAGGAGATTTTACATAATGAAAAACAGTGTATTTTTTATATATTTACTCATACTCGCGGGCTCCACATATCTGATTCGCGTTATTCCTTTTATCGCAATAAAAGAAAAGATCAACAACAGCTTCGTGCGATCTTTTCTATACTATATTCCGTATGCAGTTTTAACCGCCATGACTATTCCGGCAGTGTTTTATGCTACTAACTGGTGGGTTGGTGCAGCAGCAGGACTTATCGCGGCAGTGATATTTGCATTAAAGGGCAAGGGGCTTACAACCGTGGCCGTGGCTTCCTGTGTGGCGGTATTTATTGTAGAGCTGTTCCACTAATTATTTATTTTCCCACTTGAAAGATTCCATCAATACCATATCCGGAATGATGGAATCTTTATTTTAATTTACTTTCTCCTGTCTATGCCGCTGTCACTGTAATAGCGTGCCTTGCTTGCATACATTCTCCTGTCTGCTTCCTTCGCAATATCGTGTACATGCTCCCAGTCTTCCTCCAGACTGCTTACACAGCCGTATGAGATGGTCATCGAATCGACTAATTTTCCTCTCCATTTTGCCATGCTGCTGTCGAAATGCTTTGTCATTGCATCAAGCTCATCCTGCTTTTGGGTGAGTATCACCGCGAACTCATCTCCGCCTATTCTGTATACACTGCCATAATCCCCAAAGCTTGCCTTCATGCATGCTACGGCTGCGCAAATCATCTCATCCCCCGCAGCATGTCCATATGTATCGTTTACATGCTTTAAGCTGTTTAAATCAAGTGATATATATATCCACTCTTTTTTCAAAGTAAGCTTATTGATATCTGTCTCATAGGCATGTCTGTTCAGGCAGCCTGTAAGCTCATCGGTATTTGATGTGTACAAAAGCTTTTCTTTCTCATATTTTTCCTTCATAATCTTTGAAAACATATACGCCATGCAGCATGATGCGAGTATCAGATATATGCCCACTACAAGCATTGCCACTACGCTGTTCGTCATATAAAAGGATCTTTCAATGGTGACGGCCACTATATATTTGTCATCTTTCCTGATTACACATCTGCAGCCGGTGCCGTTTACGCTCACCTGCCTTACTATAGGCTTATCGCTTTCCTTAATATCTGTTGGAATGCCTAAATCGTGAAAGGTTTTTCCTATTTTATCACAAGCTGTGGCTCCCTTAATCAACCCCGTGTCTGCATCTGCCACATATATTTCCATGCCCTTGTACACAGGCATGTCAGAAACCACTGTAGATATTTCATTCTGCTTCAATTCATCTAAGAGCCTTTGCGGCTTTAAGCCAACCTGTACCATCATTGTACCTGCCTCATTCCAGGTGATGGCATACATCATTGCCTTGCCCTCTGATGTATTAGGTGTGACATCCTGACACATCGTAAGGCTCTTATCGGTGAGCATTGGTTTAAAATATGACATCTGAGTCCCCGAATCAAAGCTGTAGCCAAAGTATTTTGGCACGCTGCCGCTGGTTATACAACCTGTTTCATCAAACAGATGTATCTCATCTACCGACATCAGCTTTGCTATCTTTTGCAATTCCTCCACATCATTTTCTACCTGTGGCTTTGCATCTACGATATATGACACTGCCTTTGCCCTGACTATATAATCGTCCTTTAACGATTCTATAAGCTCCTCCTCACTCTGGTCATTTTTATTGAGCACAGTGGCAACACGATCCAGAAGCACCTTTGATATCCTATATGCATTTGCATCATTTACATATTTCAAAATTCCCGCCTCGAGGAGCAGTGCTACTACGATTACTGCAACTGAGACCATTGCAAATCTTCGCTTATTCTTCATATCCAAATTATACCAAACTTATGCTGTTTACGCTATATTTTTCTATAAAATTCGGACTGCCGGTCACATCGCAGTGTGACCGGTGATAACCGGACAGTCATTAATTTATGGATTTTATATGCTTTTGGTTGTAGATCAGATGCAGATACATCGCATCGTGGGCACGGACGGCATCGTGGGCAGCAATTGCATCTGCAATTTCACGATGAGTTTCGATAGCTTCATCATGCATGGTGAATTTTGCAGACTCACTGATCAGAGGAATTGAACTGTTGATGATAGGAACCAGCTTTGGAACAACTATATTTTTGCTGCTTAAGGCAATAGCAGTATGAAATGCTATATCCTTTTCTGTGTAATTTTTATTTGCAAGAAGAAATTTTTCGGCATTTTCACATGCAGTAAGGATATTTTTTATATCTGTCTCATCTGCACGGATAGCAGCCATGGCTGCTATGGATGGTTCGATTAGAAATCTGATTTCCATCAGATCTTTAATCATCTTTTGTTTATCTTCAATAAAGGTCAGACCGAGGGGATCATCAATCATCCCGGGAGTTGCGGAAACATATGAACCGGAGCCCTGGCGTATGGTGATTACATTACGTGATGCGAGTGCTCGCATAGCTTCACGCAGAGAGCTTCTTCCAACATTCAGCCGTTCACACATTACGGTTTCGTTCGGAAGCTTGTCACCCGGCTGCAGGTTTTCATCCAGTATGTATTTGATAATTCTCTCTGCAATCCTTTGGGAAAGAGTTTTTTCTTTGGAATTTTGCATGTGATTTGCCTCCTGTCGCCCAGTGCCTTGATGTTTAGTTTTTCTGTTCGTTTAAATATTCTTTCAAATATTTCATTGGCATTCTTTTTGTCTGTAACTCCCGGAAAATATTCCTTATATCCCATAGTTGTTTAAAAACGCGTCTTTTTCGCATGGTCTGCCATACAGATATCCCTGCATATAATCTACATGGATTTCTTTCATTGCGCAAGCCCACTCTTCCTTCTCAATTCCCTCAATGCAGATTTTTATATTTACACTGTGAACCATCTCTATAATCTTTCTGAACAGCTCATGGTCCTTTTCACTGCGCATCGCCATTGCCGTAAAATCCTTATCTATCTTTACATAGTCCGGGTTCATCTCACTGATATAGCGAAGATTTGAATAGCCTGTTCCAAAATCATCTATTATGAACTGGATATTATTCTCATCAAGCTTTTTCCTGAAGCTGCAAAAACATGGCGTCATATCCATAAATCCACTCTCTGTCATTTCGATACAGATTGATTCAGGTCTCAGATTGTTTGCCTTGATAGCAGAGAGAATTTTATTTGCCATACTTTCACGCATAATCTGTATATATGATACATTGATATTTACCCTGAAATCCGCAATATACTGCTGCATTTCACGGCACATTTTTGCTGCTTCGTTCAATACAAACTCTCCAACCGGAATGATGAGCCTGCTCTCCTCCAGTAAAGGAATAAACTCAACCGGGGAAATCATTTCATCGCCCTCATCCGAATGCATGAAAAACCGTAAAAGTGCCTCTGCACCGATTATTCGATCAGCACTATCTAAGATAGGCTGATAATATACCTCAAAGCCTTCAAAATCATTTACAGTTGCGCTACGAAGCGCACTCAGGATGGTATTTTTGCGCAATGACGCTTTATAATCCTCTGCCTCAAAGAAGTAAATGCTTCCTCCGCCTCTTTTTTTGGCGCATTTTAAAGAAAAATCCGACTTTTTCCTGCACTCTATTGCGCCCTCTGCCAGTGTTGATATATCTGTCACTCCGGCGGAAACCGAAAAGATTGATTTATAGTTTTCATCAACTATAAACTCATCAATTTTTTCACCTATCCTTTTGAACAACTGCACCACCTCATCATGCGATTTGCTCAACATATCCACAAGCATATACTTGTCTGTAACAAGATGATATATTTTCTGACCGCCTGAGAGACAATCTGCTATGCATTCAGCCACTCTTTTAAGTATGTAGTTGCCATATGTCTGTCCATGAACATTATTGATCATCCCAAAATCGTCAATCCCAATCTGTATGAAATAACCTGACAGCTTCTCTTTAGGCTGTGAATAGATATATGACGCCATCTCCTTTTCACCTAACAGCCCACTGATATTGTCAGCCCTCTGCCTGGTTCCTGTCTCATTCATACAGCCGATAATATAGTGCGGTTTCCCCTCATTATCATTGATTACCTCCCCACGACAGTTAATCCATACCGGTAAATTCTTCCCGCTAATCAAACGACATAGCACGTTGTATCTTTTTTCTTTTCCATCACATATTTTACGCTTGTGATTTTCGAGCAGCTTACGGTCTTTCTCATAAACCAATGTACGAAGATGCTTTGTTGCATCATTCATAAATTTATCAGGAAGCATAAAACGATCTACCGCTGACTGTGATATCCTCAGTGTATCATTCTTTAAATCTATAATATACAGATAATCATCCATACAAGGTGCAATTAAGTCTATCAGACTTCCTGCTTCCCGCTCGTCAAGTATTTTATATGCATCAAAAGCCCTCATTAAATTTCACCTTCTATTATATTACTCTTCAATGTCTGAGATTTTGAATTTCGCTATCATTTCACTCAGATTTTCTGATTCACTGCTCATCTGCTGGCTCGCAGCCGCACACTCCTGTGATGTTGCTGAATTGGTCTGTACAACATCATTGATCTGCTCAATTCCTTCGTTAATCTGCTTGATCTCACTGGTCTGGGTCTCCAGTGTATCAGCTATATTAGTCACCTCTTTTGTAATCACCTTAGAGTTCTCTGCTACTTCTTCAAGCTGTGAGGCTGTCTGCTCTGCAATATTCATGCCTTTTTCAACAGCCTGCACAGATGTCTCTATAAGCGCAGCTGATTCCTTTGCAGCCTGTGCACTTTGATCGGCAAGAATATTTACCTGATTTGCCACAACCGCAAAGCCTTTTCCTGCCTCTCCTGCCCTTGCCGCCTCAATAGAAGCGTTTAATGCAAGCAGGTTGGTCTGTGATGCAATCTCATTAATGGTTGATATAATCTGGTCAATCTGTTTAGAGGCTTCGTTTATTTCATGCATAGATGCAACCATCTCCTGCATCTTTCCATTGCTTTCCCAGATTGCACCTCCAAGCTCATCCACTCTTCCACTGATTTCCTTTGCACTCTTTGAATTCTGCTCCACCTGCTCTGAAACGCCCTCAACTGTCGCTGTCAGTTCCTCTACAACCGCAGCCTGATTGGTTGCACCGTCTGCAAGGTCATTTGAGCTTGCAGCTACCTGCTCTGCCGCACTTGAAACCTCGCTTGATACATTCTGGATTCCCTTTATGGTGACTGCCATACTTTTTTCAAATTCCATAAATGACTGTAAAATACCTACAAAATCGCCTCTCCACTCTACTTCCGGCTGTGCATCAAAATGTCCGTCCGCAAAGAGCTTCATCGACCTGTCTATATCATCCACATATGAGCCGAGAATACGGATAGACTTTCTCATGCTGTGTGCCAATCTACCGATTTCATCCTCTGAATGGTACTCAAGTGCGCTGTGAAGATTTCCTTCTGTCAGCTCCTTTGCCACATCCTCGATTGCATGTAATGGCTCAAGGATTGTATCAAGCACGATCTTTCCTGTTCTCTTTGTCAACTGCCATGCACATATCAGACAGACAATGATGACTATGAGTCCGACTGCAGCACATACATATGTCCTTACAACTGCCTGATGGCTTCTTTCGTCAGTCAGCTTGTTGATTTCCTTTGCAAGCTCAACAGTTTGATTTAACTTTGGTGTACACTCATTGATAATCTGATCAACAGCCTCATCCTTCTGTCCGGCTTTAATCTTATCCATGATTGAGTATCCGGTATTCGCCCAGTCAGAAAGAGCCTTTGAATATTCATTATACTGATTCTCAGGAACGATACCTGATTTTTTTATTGTTTTTAACTGCACATCAACATCCTCAAGCTTTTCTTTTGCGTCCTGCTCATAGTCGTCATATGTTGATTTGTCAGGATTAAGTGCCATCTCTCTTACATTTCTTGCCGCTGCAGTTACATTTATTCTGCATGTCTTAACCGCCTGATCAGAAGCATTTACCTTATTTACATAGTTTAACATATTGAAAAACAACACACCAATGACCGCAATCGAAAGCAGTCCCGAAATAAGCATCATGGTAATAACCATTCTATAGCCATAGTTGATCCTTTCACCCAAATGCATGTTTTCCAATTTCTTTTTCATCGCACCTTTTTTTGAAGACATAGTTTGTTATTTCCTCCTTTATTATGATACCTTTTGACCCTTTAATCATATTATTATTTATACTCAAGTCCGAATTCGTCAGACAAATTTAGTATAGTACTATTTTTCTAAGGGCACAATACTATATTCTTAATAATCTTTATGTGAATCTTTCTATTAAATATGTGGTTTTGCACAAAATGGTAGGATTTTTCGTAATTTTCTCAAAATACATATGATGATTTATATCTTGTTTTATGTAATGATGTAAGCCCCGGCTGCCCGACCGGCACACACAGCTTCCCCACGTGCGAATAGCGAAGCTGCTTAGATACTGTAGAAATTATGCCATGGAGCACAGAAACGCTCCTGCACGGACGCAGGGGCGAGGAGAACCGCGCCACGGACGGCGCGTTTCGACGGTTTCGTCAGGCATAGAAACCCTTGAAGCATAATTTCGTACAGTATCTTAGCAGTGCAGCGTAGCACGCGGGGAAGCTGTGTGTGCCGGTCGGGCAGCCGGGGCTTGCAGTTATATATTCAAGAAAAATCAGCTCAGAAGTGAAAATGCAAATACCACGATGCCAAGTATTACAAGCACAATACCTGTGGCACGGTTTAAGGTTTTTGCGGACGCCTTGTTTGCAAAGACCGCTGCAATTCTCGCCCAAAGGAGTGTAAATGCAATACATAAAAGCAGCACAAACCAGTCCGGTTTTCCACCGATGGCAAAGTGCGAGGCAGCTCCTGTAAAGGCTGTAAATGCCATGATAAATACGCTCGTTCCGACTGCAGTCTTAAGCTCATAGCCAAGCACTGATGTGAGGATGAGGAGCATCATCATACCGCCTCCCGCACCTATGAAGCCACAGATAAATCCGATAAGCACACCGCAGATGATTGACTGGATTGCTCTCTTTTTAGCTGAAACTCCCTGCATGGCCTCCTTTGTTGTCATGACAGGACGGACTATAAACTTGATTCCGAGTAAAAATGTCATAAATACTGAAAAGCTGCCCATTGTTGCTGACGGCACGAGGCTTGATACATAGCTTCCAACAACCGTGAAGCATAAAACCGTGACCATCATTATGAGCCCGTTTTTTACATCAAGGTTCTTGTTCTTTCCATATGTATAGGCTGACACTGCGCTCGCAAGTACATCAGACGACAGGGCTATTCCCACTGCCATATAAGGGTCCATTCCCAAAAATGTAATGAGCATAGGGCTTATTACTGCTGCTGCGCTTAGTCCCGCAAAGCCGGTTCCAAGACCTGCGCCCATACCGGCAAAAAATGTTACTATTATAGTTATTAATGTGCTCATTTGTGTGATTTCCTCCTGATTATTTCATCCATATTATTCTCAAGCTGTTCCATAACCATCGTCAACTGCTTTTTCTGCTCCTCATCTATCCCTGCAAACAGATTTGCTGTAAACTGCTGCTGTATACGCCTTCCTCTTTCAATGACAGTCCCGGCCTTTTTTGTACAGACAAGCTCCGTCTTCCTCCTATCATTTTCCACAGGTTTTCTCTCCAGATAGCCCTCATTCACAAGCTTGTCAACATTTACAGACACAAGATTTGCCTTGATTTTTCTTATTTCAACTATATCCCTTGCCGTCTTATATTCCGGATTGTTCGCCAGAAACATGAGTATATCAAAGGCTGTCTGCGGAAGCTTTAGCTCATGACACAGTGGTCTGCACTCATCGCTGTAGGTTCGCGAAATTTTCTCTGCAAACTCAAAGTTAAATTTCATATGTGATATTCCTTCTTTCCTTTTCCTATTTTGCTGCTTTGTTATACATTTTTGAATTATTCATTTTTGAACTAATTATATATCTCTCTGTCATTTTGTCAAGCGGTTATCGTAATTTATACCCTGCAATGCTATACTTTCAAGGTATTATATAACTATTATGATATGATTTAACAGTTATATAATACCTTGAAAGTATCCTGCAGTCATGGTATTATATGTAATTGGCGCTTTGTTGCACATTTTAAACACCGGCTAATCTACCGGTGATTTTAATTTTAATAACTAAAGCTTCGTACATGTATAATGTAGGATTTTTAAATTAACAATCATTTACAATAGGAGGAATTATGAGTCAGGAAACAAATTCAGCCCCTGTAACAGAGAACAAGATGGGAACCATGCCTATAGGCAGACTTGTATTTAACATGTCTTTGCCTATGATGATTTCCATGCTCGTACAGGCTCTATACAACATCGTGGACAGTATTTTCGTTGCAAAGCTGTCCGAAAATGCACTCACGGCAGTTTCACTTGCCTTCCCTTTGCAGACACTCATCATCGCTGTCGCAACCGGTACAGGTGTAGGTGTAAACGCGCTGCTGTCAAAGTCCCTCGGCGCCCATAAATACGACGAGGCCAACAAAATCGGCATCAACGGTGCCGTACTATATGCATTCAGCTATGTAATATTTCTGATTCTCGGACTTACAATCGTAAAGCCTTTTTACATGAGTCAGATTGGAAATGCTGATGTCGAAATCATGGATATGGGTGTGAGCTACCTGAGTACTGTTATGATTTTTTCATTTGGTATTTTTACGGAAATCTATTTTGAGAGGGTACTTACCTCGACAGGAAGAACTATTTTCAGCATGACCTCACAGCTTTGCGGTGCCATCACAAATATCATCCTGGATCCTATCATGATCTTTGGACTGCTTGGCTTCCCTAAGCTCGGTGCTACCGGTGCAGCCGTGGCAACCGTTGTGGGACAGTGCGTAGCCGCCGTTGTTGCTTTTGTCTGCAACCACAAATTCAATCATGAAATCAGCCTGAGCTTCAAGGGCTACAGCCCGGATTTCAAAATCATGGGAACCATTTATGCTATTGGTATTCCATCAATCATCATGCAGTCTATAGGCTCTTTAATGACATATGCCATGAACAGAATACTTATCGGCTTTTCATCGACTGCCGCTGCTGTTTTCGGTGTTTATTTCAAGCTACAGAGCTTCTTCTTTATGCCTGTATTCGGACTGAACAACGGAATCACACCTATCATCGCATTCAACTATGGTGCGCAAAACAGAAAGCGTATGGTTAAAACAATAAAGGTCAGCCTGATAACAGCATTCTGTCTGCTCTTCGTTGGCTTTGCCTGCTTTGAGTTCATACCACAGGTGCTTTTAGGAATGTTCAGCGCCTCTGACGATATGCTCAAAATCGGAGTTCCGGCACTTAGAATAATCGGTGTGCATTTCCTCATCGCATGGTTTTGTATTATCGTTGGCACAGTATTCCAGGCTTTAGGAAAAGCAGTCTTTTCTATGATTGTGTCAATCATGCGTCAGCTTGTGGTTTTAATTCCGGCAGCATACATTCTTTCAAAGCTCGATGGACTCCACGCTGTATGGTGGGCTTTCCCGATAGCAGAGGTGATATCCTTTACTGTCTCGACATTATTCTTAATCAGGATCAACAGAACTATCATATCAAAGATTCCTGATGGAAGTGATATGGAGGATTAAGACATGAAATTTATATCGTGGAATGTAAACGGACTGCGCGCATGCGTCCAGAAAGGTTTCCTTGATTTTTTTAACAGTATAGATGCGGATTTCTTTTGTATTCAGGAGTCCAAGCTACAGGTGGGACAGATTGACCTTGACCTGCCGGGCTATCACCAATACTGGAATTACGCTGAGAAAAAAGGCTATTCCGGCACAGCCATTTTCGCAAAAAATGAGCCATTATCTGTGTCTTACGGCATAGGCATTGAGGAGCATGATAAGGAAGGACGTGTCATCACACTCGAATATGACAATTTCTATCTCGTAACCTGCTATACTCCAAACTCACAGAATGAGCTGAAAAGGCTGCCGTACCGTATGCAGTGGGAGGATGATTTCCGTGAATATCTTAAGACTCTCGATGCCAAAAAGCCTGTCGTACTGTGCGGTGATCTGAATGTCGCACACAATGAGATCGACCTGAAAAATCCAAAAACAAACCGCAAGAATGCAGGTTTTTCAGACGAGGAACGTGCTAAAATGACAGAGCTTTTAGGTTCCGGCTTTACCGATACCTTCAGATATTTTTATCCGGATGCCGAGGGTATATATTCCTGGTGGTCATATCGTTTTAAGGCACGCGAGAAGAACGCAGGCTGGCGTATCGACTACTTTATCACATCAAAGTGCATCAATGATAAGCTTAAAAAGGCAGCAATCCATACCGATGTGCTCGGTTCAGACCACTGCCCTGTAGAGGTTGATATTGAATTTTAAGGTTATGTACTACTTTTCAATATAGTTAAACCTCTGTGTTTTAAATAATATTCTTGAAACAATAAAACTTATGATTGATATGCCAATATTTAACCATACTGATATTATGTAGAAACTATCCTCTACATAATGAAACTTATCATCAGTTTCTGTAAATACAATTGGAAGAATATTGGCATATTGATTCATCCCTGTTGCACCATCCACAATACCTATTATCCAGGTTATATCATGCCTTTCACTAACAACCTGAAATAAACCATACGCCTGAGCACCTACTATTCCAACAAAAAGTGATGCCATTATTATTGCTCCAAATACAGAATTATTTATTTTCTTGATAACAAGCAAAAGCATGATCAGCAATGATAAAAATGAGAATATCGCAACCATTTTACTAAGTAAATATATCATTCCAACTTTTATTAAAGACTTCGCTGTATTATCCGGCAAAATAATCAAATAGCGTACCATACTAACAACGAAAAATAGTAACATATATGTTCCAAACACAATTGCTTTCATCCATAAAAGTCTATATTTACTAATTGGAAGTAAATGCAGCATTCTATCTTTATTCAAATAAAAGAATGAAAACAAATCATAAATTGTCAGAAATACACGTTGGACTCTCTAATGGAAGCATTTCTTCCATTTTCATGTACCGTACTTCTGACAAGATTCAATTTTCTTGCTATATCAGCATCATTCATTTCCATAAAATACGACAAAAGAATAACATCCCTTTTTCTTTCCGTCAGTGCTTTCAATGCTTCTGCCAAAAGAGCATCTTTTGCCACCACATCATAACCACCTGTACGAAAATAGCTTTTTTCCAATGCATACTCATTGATTATAGAAAAATTCTCTATTTCCCGTTCCGATAATTCTGAAAACAAAACTTCATGTTTTCTAAGATATGCCAAATGTCTTTCATAATCCACCACTTCGCCTTTTAATGCTAATTTACATTTTCGATCAAATTTATGCCTGACTGTTTTCTCATCATAGAAAGAAGATTGCTCCATAGAGTTCACCTCCTTCCCGACCACAAAATATGAGTAAAGGTCTTTTTCCCTTTCACCCTTATCCAGATTGAGAACTTCCCATTGTTCGGGTTTAAAAGAAAAACTCTATAAAAAGTTTTCGTAATATATAAAAACGTCCTTACGTATTGAAATCCATTGGACGTTTTCATATAAATAATCTAATATTCAAAAATAATCTTCTCCCTTCATTCCATATAATAAAAAAATGCGGAAATAATTATTCATCATCTCCGCTTAATCTTGCTCTTTTCAATTTTATATTTCAAAATACCAACATACTGAGAGATTAAAATTATAAAGAAAGTCAACGCAACAAGGGAAAGCATGTCTGATATTCCTGCAAGTGTACAACAACCAGCAAATGCAATAACAGCAATTAAGACTTTCATGGTTACTTTTTTGCAGTGTTCTTTTTCAGCATCATCAAGTTCTCGATTAATGCACTCTACCGGTGCAGCTTTCAATATCAGTATCGCACTTACTAATATAAGAAGCCACGCTGTACCTACCGTAAACTTATATTTACTGTTAAAATACATTGCTATTATCTGTACAGTGACTGAACATATAAAACATGCTCCAAAACTGTTAAGATGCACGCCACCGGCATAAGTCCGTAGCAACATAAAAATCCCAGTAAATATTGCGAATTCCAGAATCATATGCATATATATTGCTATACTCAAACAACTTACAAAACAGCATAGCATCTCAAGTCCAATCTGAAAGCCATATTGATATATGTCATATGATTCCGAAGAAACTGCACCGGTCTTAATAACATATTCTGTTAATTTTTCTGACAGCCGTCTCATTTCAAATCTTTTTAAGTTTTTTCAAGTCCTTCGGGACTTTCGGCTGGTGAAAGATATAGCAACATGCACTATCCACTGACACTTTTCCAAGTTTTAAAGATACATTTGCCAGTGCTTTCGCTGACTGAGCTTTTACATTTTTCATATTCATAGTAAAACTCTCCTTTCGTTTTATTTTAAAACAATACTACAAAAATACATTCCATTTCTTTTTCTGTAAAAAAAACGAGTATTCATGTAACTTTTTCCTATGGCACTACTACAAACACCAATATTTCTTAACAAAAAAGGTTGCAATGAATTCATTGATCATTACAACCTTTTTGAGAACCATACTTTTTTAAGTACCATACCCACAATAATATTTCTTCTATTTTTTTGATATTCTTGTAAATTCTCAACATTCTCCAAATAATCATACACTCCTTCCTTCAATACCGAAAAAATATCCTGCTTTGTCCCATTTTCAATCAAAGCAAGAATTGGAATTGTATTTCCCAACATTCCTTTTACTCTGACGATAAATTCAAATGTTCCTTTTTCAACCATTTTTTTATTAAAATACATAATAATAACATCTGGAGTAAAATGCTTATCATCATCCGACCAATCACAGGTGCACCACTTCAGTTTATACTTTCCTTTTGTTATTTTATTTGTAGTTTTAAATATTTCTCTATGATCACTAAACAATAATATCTTTTTCATCCTCCCCTACCATGACGTTCAAATCGTAAAATTATTTTTACATTTTATCATGTTATTTCAAACATTATTTACATTGTAATAATTCCGGCTATTCATGTAATTATTCCTTTTCTCCGTACAACACAACTCTCACCAGAAATCTTTCTGGTATAGAATCATCAACTGTAACTGTTCCATTATACTTCGCTGCAGCTCGGTAAACTGACGGCAAACCAACGCCATGATTTCCAGCATCAGATTTCGTAGATTTCAGTCTCTCATCCTTCATTTTTATTAATTGCCCCTGGTAACTATTCATTAAAAATATCAGCAGATTGCCTTTATCATATTTCATTTGGATTTTTATGTACTTCTTCTTTTTTACCCTTTCAGCCGCTTCTACAGCATTTTCTAATAAATTCCCAAGTATCAGACATATATCCGCACCTTTAAACTCCATCTTCATAGGAATCTTTATATCCAAGGAAAAATCTATCCCTTTCTTTTGTGCTGTTACATACCAATATCCAAGTAGTGAATCAATTACAATGTTACCACTATTGGCAACCTCAGATATTGATAAGCCACTTTCATCCATTATGTCCTGGATAAATTCTATGATTTTCTCATCTTCTCCTTTCTCTGCGTAAGCAAGAATAGATACTAGATTATTTTTCATATTATGCTTCATATCTCTTAATTGCAACATGGAAAGTTCTCTTTCTTGTTGATGACGTTCACATAATTCCAACTGTTGTTCATAAACAGAAGTCATTCGCCTTAACTGTAAATCATCCGTAAACTTCACATAAATATAAAAGATCAATATATTTAAGCACAACAAAATAATCGCAGCAATTGCAGAATGAAAATATGCACGATCATTATTTATTTTGTAGCTAAATAAGAAAACCTCATTCATAACATAAATACTTCCAATTGGAATTAAAATTAACATAATACTGTATTTAACAGAAAATTCTGTAATTCCACCTACCGAAAATATTTTTCTTAGTGCAAATATAATCAGTAAAAATATTATTTTTGATATGACTGATCCTAGGCTTCCGTACATCTGAGAATATCTAAATTGATTACAATAGATTGAGAGTATATAACCACTTACCGTTTCTATCATCATCCAAATTGCATTAAAAGTCAGAACAAAAATACATTTATTCAAATTCTTTCCTTCATAAACACACATAGCAGAAATAAATGTTATTACAATTGTAACGCTTATATTTATATAAACTGGTAATATACTAGCATTCAAAATCATTAACTGCCAGACTGCAAAAATGGTGTAGCCAATTACAATTGTTACCTTTTTCTTTCTTCTTTTAAAAAATATAGAAAAATAGTAAGAAAACAGAAATATCGCAAATATTACAAACAATATCTCTGTCACATTCATCAACATTTTATTCACCAACATAAAATGTATCCTCCATCGAGCAGTACTGTTCACTAATCATTTTTCTTCTATCTTCACTGATTGAAATCTTCTTTTTATTATCCATTACAACAAAGTCGTATGCCAGACCATCCACATGTCTATAATTTACAAGAAAAGATTGATGCACACGTAAAAACGGCATTTTACAGTTCTTCAAACTCTTCTCAATCTCATTCAGTTTTTCGTATAATTCATAAGTGTCTTTTTCTGTTACAATTGATATTTTTCGTCTATTGCTTTCAAAATATAGGATGTCTCTTAGCGGAACTTTATAACTTATTCTCTTATAACTATATCGAAAATAAAAATCAGCATTATTTATATCATTGAATGCAGCTTTAAAACATGTTTCCATCTGTTCTTCACTTACTGGCTTCACGAGAAATTGAAATGGGCGAACAGAAAAAGAGTCTCTCATATGATTTTCATGGCTTGTAACATAAATAATCAAAACATTTTTATCATACTTTCTTATTCTTTTTGCTACTGAGATACCATCTTCTTTCGGCATTTCAATATCAAGATAAATAATATCAAATTTACTGTCCTTTATAATAGCATCCAGTAACCACTCTCCATTCCAGAAAACTTCCGTCTCTACATCGACAAAATTTTTGTTTGCTATTTTTCGTACTAAATTTTCAATTTTTCCCGTAATTTGTATCTCATCATCGCAAATTGCTATACTAAGCATTTTAATCCACTCTCTTCTGTTCCCTTTTTCTCTTTTCATCAAATTTTTTAATAATTTGTATGATTGACCATATCATTTCTTGATCATATTTATCCAATTCCTTATATACTTCAACAAGATCATAATATTCATCCAATGTCTCATTCATTTGCATCTGTCCCTGTAAGTCCCTTTTTATTTCTGAAATTCCTAATAAATAGTCTGTCGTCACATTAAAATACACTGCTATTTTCTTTAAAATGTCCACTTTTATAAGTGTAATATCCCTTTCATATTTACTGAGCATTTGCTGCGTTATTCCTAATTCTGCCGCTAAAATTTCCTGTATTAATCCTCTTTTTTCACGAAGTTGTTTGATTCTACTCTCCATAATTGATTACCTCTTAAACATATTTTATTACTATGCTACCTTAATTGTTTCCATGTGATACAAATAATAAAAGTAATCAATTACTTTGCACCAGAGTATGTGGTGTTTCAAAACAAATTATTTAGATTTCCTTAGATACAATACAATCTGTCACAATCTTACATATAAATTTCCAGTAAATTTACGACTAAAGTTAATATACTCGCACAAATACTGGTTTATCTATAAAAGTGTGGGTAAACCAATAGTCGTAAATACGTATTAATAATAAAATCTCATCATATAATTTGGGTTATAACACATAAAAACAATCAATACATCTATATGTAACTTTCCCGACTGTTCACGTAATTATTTTTTATTAATCACAAATAGAAATCCATAAACATTCCATTGGAATAATGTATGCACTTTTATAATTCGAAATAATCTAAAAAAAAGAATTCATAGATTTATTTTTGCTATACACAACATGCCCTTGAAATTGCTATTTTATAAACTCACTACAACCGCAGAGCTGTCTCGTTCTTGACAAAAATACATTTTTTTAGTTCAAATATCAATCAAACAAAGAAATAATGCTCTCTACACCGGAAAATAACGCACTTGATTTTCGGGAAAAGATACTCTGGCAGAATGTAAAATCTGCACTCTTGAGCCGGAATATCTATTTCCGTCATATACTACTATATATAAAGAAATCGAAACATCGTATCCATTGACATATATTACGTTTAATGATATAATTATTACAGTAAACGTAATATCATAGGAGGTTTAATAATTGAAAGATAACATAAAGGGCGGTGCACTTACCGAAGTAACTTTTTTTATATTGATTGCGCTGTATACTCCGAAACATGGCTATGCCATTATGCAATTTATAAAAGACAAAACTAGTGGACGTTTGACATTAGGTGCTGGAACTTTATATGGAGCATTATCTTCTCTTCAACAAAAAGGATGGATTATTCCATATAACATTAGCAGAAAAAAAACATACATTATTACAGATCTTGGAAAACAAATTGCACAGAATGAATTAAAAAGAATTAAAGAACTCACTCAAATTGCTAACGAAGTCATAGGAGGTATCAATGAATAAAAAATTCTATCGCTTTTATGGTGGTCTATTAAATTTACAAGAAAACTGGCTAAATAAAATGGCTAAAAAAGGATATCGTTTGATTAAAGTAGGAAAACTACAATACGAATTCGAAAACTGTACTCCTAACCAATATCAATATTATATTGAATACATCGGTAATAAATCAAAAATGAGTGCAGAAAATTACCGTACATTTTTAGAAGATATGGGATATAAAGTATTCTACAAAAATATCAACTTAAACTATTCCATTGGTAAAATTCGTTATAGACCCTGGGCAGAACATGGAGGTCAAATTGCCACAACTTCTACTACTTATAACAAAGAATTATTAATTATAGAAAGGAAATACGATAAAGCCCCTTTTATGTTATATACTTCTTTTGAAGACTTAATGAATTATTATAAAGTTTTACGCAATCCATGGTTATGCCTCTTTTTACTTTTTTCTATTTTAGGCATAATGGATAAAAATCTTCCCATATTTGTTATTGGACTTTTCTCATTTATACCAACTGTAATATATCACTTAAAAGTTGTCAAATATAGAAATGCATCAAAAGTAACAGAAAATTAGGTTATTTAAAGAATTATAAAGAGGGATATTATCTAAAACTCAACTAATCTCCACCTAGGAAAATAAGGGTTGATATGTTTATAGAAACATTCACTATAAATTTGTACAAAAAAGTAAAAATTATGAGACTGCAATAAGGTTTCGGACAGGCTATAAGAGAACTGTTTCCAAAATAAATCGCTCAAATCATCACACATTTTTGTGTCCAATGGTAAAAAGCTGAATTCTGAATTGCCTGTTCGACACTTTATTCATATATGAGAATAAGCCTCACAGCAATCTATCTGTCCATTCTGCATCAACACAAGAATTTGGCTATGCTCGTGGAACAGAGACCAGTGCAATCATTTAAGAATTCCAACAAAATATATGAATGAATATAATATAAGTTTTTTACGAAATTCTTTCACGATCCGGCATGTTATCTGGAAAGTGAATATTCTTGTGCGATGAAATCGCACTTCTTGAAATTTGGAAATCAGCGTTCCGGCACTCGGAAATCATCTATTTTGTGCTTGATGACTTATCCATTTCTATTGGAATATTGGTCAAGACCTTGTCGCATCTGCGGTGCGTAGCAGTCTTTATCAATGTTTGAATAAAAATTATGCTTCGGTATGCACAAAAGCGAATCTAAAAAGCGAAAGTGGTTTCCATATCACCGGCCAGCTAATGTAAAACCATCCAGAATATTCAGGAAGCGTAAGAGATCTAATAAGACAACAAACGTCTTTTTCGAGTAGCGAGAAATTTTAGATAGTACCGACTATGACATATTCACTTCTAATAATATATAGACGGTGGATCTCTTAATTATAAAAAGAGTCCTTCTTCAATCCTAAAATTGCCCTAGAAAAACTCTTTCCATAAATAATTTATACACAATCCTATACTCTCACATCAAAACTTTATTTTATTTTTAGTACATGATCAGCTATTGCAGTTATTGCCTTATCGTGTGTAATTAATATCACTATTTTATTTTGTTTTTTCAATTCTAAAATATGTTTTTTTAAAATACAAATACTTTTTTGATCTAAGAAAGAAGATGGCTCATCCAAAATTACGACATCCGATGATTTTAGAAATGTCCTTATTAACCCCACTTTTTGTCTTTCTCCCCCTGATAAATTAGTTATTATACCGTTTCCCGTCAAATTTTTATCCTGTCCGAATTCATAAAGATCAAACTCTTGTTTATATTTTAATAACATATCATCATCGTACTTCGCTAATCCGTATATTAAGTTTTCTTCCATTAAATTACTATAAAAAATAATATTTTGTTCTAAAAATGCAATATTATTTTTTCTCATATTTTTAATATCAACATCCTTAATATTTACATCATTTATGTAAATATTACCATCATAATCATCATACACCTTACATATCAAATTAATTAGAGTACTTTTTCCTGCACCATTTTCTCCCATAATACAATAAATATTTTCTCTTTGAAATGTTTGTGTTTTAATATCAATTAATAAATTATCTTTTTCAAAACCATATTTAAAATTCTCAAATTTTATTTCTTGTATTTCTTTAATACAAGTTTTACCATTTTGTTCTGTATCAAGCTTTAATATATCTTCCATTCTTTTAACGCTAACAAGAAATTGCTGATATTCTTTTCCTATTGTTAGCAGATAATCAATAGATCCTATATAAGTAGAAAAATAATTACTTATAATTGTAAATGTACCAATAGTAAGATTTCCATTTATTATTTGTAACCCTCCAGCAAAAACTAAAGCTATATTAAATAATGAACTGATAATTGAACCAATCGAGGAAAATCCAAATGAAATTTTTGAAAAATTTATTACTTGATATAGCAATTTTTGAAATCCATTCTTTACTTCATTTAAAGTAAGATTCTTAAAATTATTAATTTTAATATCGTATAAATTATCTATCTTGTGAACAAACATTCCAAAAAAATTATTTTGTTCTTCTTTATATTTAAAACTTGCATCGTAAACTTTTTTTCTAAAAAACTTGTAAACTATAAAATAAACAGGTGTCAATAAAAAAAACAAATATGATAATTCGATATCTATTTTTACCATAAAAACAATAACATAAATTACCGTTAATGTTTTTGTAAATACACCCAAAAAATTTTGTATAATAAACTTTATTATTTCATCGGAGTCAGAAAATATTTTTTGCGTCACATTTGATGAGTTCAATCCCTGCACTGACTTTTGTTTAACCTCAAGTAAATGCTCTAATATTTTTTCTTTTAATGTATAAGAAAACTCATTTATAATTTTCGTCATTTGAATATTGGCAATGTAAGAAGATATCACTGTCACTACCGCAATTACAGCCATAGTCACTGTAAATTTATATATTATTGTTTTATTGGGATTTATAGTCAGTTGGTCTATAAATCTTCCTAATACATAAGGAAGTGCTAGACCAACTGCCCATGACAGAATACTTACAAACACATAAAAGCTAAGAATTATCTTTTTTTCTAAAGCTTTTTCCTTGATAAATTGTAATATCATCATTTTATATCTTTTTTAAGTATTTCGGAAACGTAATTAATAACCTGTTTTTCAATGCAACCTTTGATTTTAAAACATCCTTTTCCAGTATAACTATTTGTTTCATTGTATGAAATCGCACCACATCCACCACCACAGGCTGGTAAATATACGCATTCACGACACTCTTTAGCATCCAATGGATTTCGTGTCATCCATTCATAAAACTTATATGTTTGATTTTCGATCTCACCTTTTTCATCAATAGTTCCCATCAAATGCTCTGGCTCACCTGCATGTTCCCAACATTTATACACTTCCCCCTCTGGAGAGATCGTATAATTATTATCACAATTTAAGCCACAATATGTCCATTTACGCATTAATTTTACTTTTGAATTAAATCCTACCTTTGCTGCTTCTTTCCATAAGTTTTCCAGCAAATTTCCAACCTCGTCTTCAACATAACAATTACTTTCATAGCTTGTACAAGACTCAGTTCCACCATGAACAATTCCAAAATCAATATTAAAATCTGTCAAACCTTTCTCTCTTAATATTTTCATTAACGCAGGAATTTCCCTAATATTATTCTTGTCTACATTTACCCTTATAACAACCGGAAGTTGATTTTTATAACTTCTTAATTTTATAAGATTATCAATAATTACATCAAATGTTTCTTTTCCATTTTTCGCAACTCTCCTTTGGTTATGAATCTCCGGAGGCCCGTCTAATGTTATCTGGACATATTTACAATTATTTTCAATCAGAGTTTTAATTATATCATCGGTAATGAGCGTTCCATTAGTTACGATAGCACTTACTAAGATAATATTATGTTCCTCACAAAACGTACTCATTTTTTCTAAAATATATTTTCCTATTGGAAAGTTAACAAGCGGTTCACCGCCAAACAGCATAATGGATATAAATTTAGGACGCTTATCTTCCGCATCTCGTTCCATGAATTTAATTACCCTATCCGCAATTTCCTTATTCATAGAAAAGTGTCTATTTTCCCCAGCTCCTTCATAACAATATACACATTTCAAGTTACAGGCCCACGTTAGCAATACAGTATAAATCAAGCAATTATAGTTAAATTTTGACTTATTATGAAAATATTCAAAAATTTTTAATTCATCAAAATCATCCTCTACAATAACTTTTTTTTCCAAAAAATCTTGATACAATTCTTTATTAGTTAAATTTACATTTTCTTCTTCTATTGCCTTTTTTTCATCCTCATTAACTATAAAACATTCTCCTGTTAATGTATTGAAAAGGATATTCTTGTTTTGGCATGGAAGAATCATATTATATCTTGAGTATTTCATATTTTCTATTATTGCAACAAAATGTCACATTTCCTCCCTTTATTTTTCATTTCATGTCAAACGGATATTCGCACTTCGCTTCGTGCTTGCTAATTGTTAATAGCTACTCCATAATTTCTCAGGACAAGCATGTTTCTCCGAATACAAGTAAATCCCCACCAATTGCTTATTGTTTTTCGCATTAGAGCAGGGTATTTACTTGATTCGTTTTAACATATATCACTTTTGTTTTTTAGGGGTGCACTCTTTTAATTAGAATAACTGTAAGATACAGCCATCTCCACCGCAATAGTTAAGAATGCATCCATTGTCAAATAAGCAATACGGCACTGGTTCGTTTTCATTCATATATACATTAGTTACGTACATTTTATCCTCTCCTATTTACCAAAATTTCAAAATACAACTTTTAAATACACAGCCATCAATTACACAGTATGGTGTCGGAATATCTTCATTATGATATATATTCGTTATATACATTTTAATTTCCTTTCTAAGGTTTATCCAAAAATAAAACATGTTTTTATACCACATGTTTTTATAACGCAATCCAACCCTAGTTCCATCTCATCATTATGGTATACATTTACTAAGTACATCTTATTTACCTCCACATAAATTATATGCGTCTTTAACGATATGTTTATATTAGCGGACTACCCCAACTTTATAAAACATGAATCATAAGAGCACATAACAATCACGCAATCTATACTGGTCAACACTTTTGATGTATAAGCATTACCACAATACATAATATTGGCCTCCTTTCATTTTTGATTTTAATTTACTCTTTAGCACCATCTAATGAGAAAACATCAATTAGACATGCGTCGACAGGACATCCATCTACTGGGCAACCTTCAATACCACAAATATTAGCTGGGCAAGCATTTCCTGCGCACCCTTTTACTACACAAGCATCAGCTCCACATATTTTTAAAGGGCATACTTTTGCAGCACAATATGGTTCAGCAGAACCTCCTCCATAAGCATTTCCAACGTAACTCATTACTAACGTCTCCTTTCTATAATGTATTTATACAAACTGCCTTACATAAATTTACTCATTATTTATGCTAAAGCAACTCATATACTTCTATATATAATTTTCTTGAAGTTATATTTCTAATTTATTTTATTACATTATAAGGTTCTTTCTCAGTTTATGTAATAATTTCGAATATGCATGTAATATTTACTTTAGTATCAATTAAGAGCAAGTTTCGCAACGCAGCACTATAACCCTTTCCGAGCTATTGACCATTTGCAACTTGATGGGGATTTCGTTTTCCCATACCATCGACCACAATCACAGATATGTGTATTGGTTTCCATTTACATGGTCACAGTGCAATAATTTTTCATCACTTACTTTCCTAGCAGGCTGCAAAATTTGGATTTTCTTATGAAACCACTACCACAAAGAAAGGAAGTTATCAATGACAAGACCTAAGAAAGAGGAAACTCTTGCAAAAACTAAAGATGTGCATTTACGCATGAATGAAACTGAATATGATCTTCTTGCAGAAAGAGCCAAGGCTAACAGCATGACGGTTTCTGATTTTGTCCGAAGTGCCCTAGACAACCAGAAAGTCATCATCAAATACGAAATTAATGCAGATATCCCCGAAATAAAAAAACTTATTAGCGAGTTTGGTAAAATTGGTAGCAACCTAAATCAGATTGCCCGATATTTTAATCAGGGTGGAATCCTCTCTTCGGAAATGAGAAATGAAATCCGAAAATCCCTCCGGGATATTTATGAAATGAAATATGAAGTGATGAAAATGGCAGGTGATTTCCGTGGCAGCAATTAAACATATCGCAAGCAAAAACTCTGACTATGGAGAATCGGAACAGTATCTTATCTTCCAACACAACAACCGATTCTTGATGAAGAATGGCACATGGTATTGAGAGAAAAATATTATCTGAAAGAAGAATCACAGAAAAAGAATATTGGGCACAACGCCGGGGACAGGAAAAACTCGATAAGTTAAATCAGAAAATGAAAGAAGATGGTATCACGCCAAAGGAAACTCGTTACCAGACAGAGAAACAATTTCTTCGTAACGCTATTGATGATGTTGCAAGTACCGCCAGATCACCAGAAGAATTTTCAAAAATCCTTGATGAAAAATATCACATCATCTTCAAGATTAGTCGAAACCGGTACAGCTATCTTCACCCTGTCAGAAAAAAATATATCACTGGAAGTAATCTTGGAACCAGATACACAGAAGATTTTCTCTTGAAAGCATTTGAGGAAAATACGAAATCCCATAGAGAACAAAAAGAAGAAATTTGGGAACAGCAGACTCCGAATACTTCCACAGATTTACCATCTGTTCCTTTCTCTGATACTTCTGCTATCCCTGCACCATTCATTTTCATAAAATCAGACCTCCGGCCTGTCATAGATCTGCAAACCTGTATTAAAGCACAGCAAAGCGAAGCCTATGCTCAAAAAGTAAAGCTCACCAATTTGAAGCAGAAGGCTCAGACTGTTGCCTACATACAGGAACATGGCTATGATTCTCTTGATGATTTCCATGCAGCACTCGTTCAGGCTTCAGACCAGTGCTTCCAGAAAATCTTTAAAAGATACCTGAATCCGTGAAGTTCATCCTTTAAGTGAACCAACCTGCCAAGGGCTAGTTGGTTTCATGATAAAAACATACTTCAATGTCTATTTTCAATACCAATGTCGTGACGCCAAGCGCTCATTGGGCAAAAAAGGGTACACGAAATAAGCCTGCCATAAAATTGCTTTGTTACTTATGCATTTGTGACAGCATATTTCTGACAAATATCAGAAAATATATGCCGCCAGACGTTGCTTTTTCCTATGCCGATTATCAACTGGGACGGCGTTTACCCACAACAGCCAGACCGCTGGCTGGGATAATGCAAAAGCATGAAACTATAGGGTTTAAGGAGTATGTGAGGATATCAACTTCACGGATTCAGGTTACATTCATAGTAAATGCTTTTTATATTAGTCTCTTTCAGTACCTGCTTGATAAGCTCACTTTTCCCTTATAATTGCAATGTATTCTGATGTCAATTTTTATTCGGTTACATCCGAGTCAATCGCATCTGAATAAAATTGTACGCACCGTTTCTGTATGCAAAGGTTTGATCATCATACTGATTTTATCCTCTGTATAGCGGATTTTTCCCTCTGCGACAACGGTACCTCGTTTTTCATGTAAGTGTCCCACACATTCATGCAGTCCTGCTCGTCAAGCTTGCGCAGCACCCTTGCCGGCACACCTGCTGCGATACAGTTATCGGGTATATCACGGTTTACGACTGCACCTGCTGCCACGATGCAGTTCTTTCCGATTGCGACACCGCCACATATTGTAGCACTCGAGCATATCCAGCTTCCGTCACCAATCCTTATAGGCTTTGCATATTCAAGGTCATGGAAGCCGTCCGGATACTCCTGTGGCAGGCGTTCATCTGCCAAAAACGGATGACAAGGTGTCGCAATAGTGACATTTGCTCCAATCCATACTCCGTCACCTAGCTCAATCGGTGCGCAATCCAGAAATGTACATTTGTAGTTTACAAAGCAGCCCTTTCCAAAGTGGATATTCACACCATACTCACAGTAAAATGGTGCAAAAACGTATGCTCCACCGTCCTTTGCGGATGGTATCATTTTCTCCAAAATACGCTGCTTGCGCTTCTTCATCCAAATCGGTGTACGATTGAATTTGTCACAAAGTCCCATACCTTTTTCATGGTAGCCTGCTATGTCTGCGCTGTCTGCGTTGTAGAGTTTTCCCGCTCTCATTCTGTCCCAATTGTTCATATTGTTTCCTGATGTTTCTTATAAAAATACTTCTGTTTACTATAATAGTATCATCCATTTTTAATTTTTACAACAAAGAAAGTCACCGGTCACACCTAGTATGACCGGTGACTGTTACTGTTCACATCTAACAGCGTAGCCAGCAACTTTCTACAAAATACAAATTTAAAATCAATAGCCTCAGGCTGTAAGTATCTCTGTCAATACACCATACAGCTCTGTATCAAGCTCCTTTGCCTTTAGCTCTGATAAAATCACTGTTGTCTTCTTGCCTGATGTAATAAGACCGTAGATTTCATCCTTTAGCACAAAGCCTATCTCTGCCTGATTCAGGAAATCAAAGCATCTTTTTTCGATTTGATTATCAAGCGCTACTGTGTCTTTCGATATTGCAACGCTTATTTTGCTCGCTGTCGATGCATTTACAGTAACGATGAGCTTTCTGTTTTCTTTATCATATTCATTCTTTGCCCAGACCTCTTTACCGTCCACAGATACCTTTACCTTACCGGCTGCTGCCTCGGTTCTTCTTTCAAAGACAAGCTTATAGGTTCTGTTGTCAGGTATTAATGATGTATCTCCATCTGCCGGAGAAATGACAAACATATCTTTATCCGCAGAATATTTCATAGCTGTGGTCACACATCTGCCATCTACATATCCGCAGGATTCATTGTCATCCTCGTATAGCTCAAACTCACCATCAGCCTCCGGGAATACCCTGACACATAATACATCAGGATTTTTGATAACAGATCTTGCATCAAGCTCATCAGCATCCGCACACACAAGTATGCCTCCCGCCTTCGCAAACACCGGTATGCTGCTCAAATCCCTGTAAACCTCCAGCATTCTTCCACCATCATAGCGCATGCCTGTATAGATATCATACCAGATGCCCTCCGGGAACCACACTTTGGTTTTTGCCACATTAAGTCCCTTAATACGTGGAGTTGTAACAGGTGCTGCCATAAGCTGGCTGCCAAAGAAATACTGATTCTTTACCTCATAAGCCTCTGCACTCTCAGGATACTCATAATACATAGGCTCAATCAGCGGCATATTCTCGGCATAGCTGCGATAGTTCATGGTATACAGATACGGAATCATACAATGCCTCTGTCTGAGAGCCGCCTCCATCGCTTCCTCAGTCTCTTTTTTAAATCGCCATGGCTCCTTGCCGTTAAATTCGCTGCATGAGCTGTGCAGACGCATTATCGGAGAGAATATACCATATTGTGTCCATCTGGCTGTCAGCTCATCATCCTTGTAGCCCAGCATATGTCCGCCAATATCATGGCTCCACCATCCATATCCGATGTTTGTCGCTGTCGTTGTAAAATACGGTTGGAAATCAAGCGACTCCCATGTAATATGTGTATCTCCCGAAAATCCAATCGGATATCTATGGCTTCCCGGACCTGCATAGCGCGAAAATGTCATTGGACGCCTGCCGTCTCTTTTATTATCGAGATAATGAAAATGATTAAAAATCCATAGCGGATCCAATCCTTCAACCTTGCAGTTGCTGCCCTGCTGCCAGTCAATCCACCAGAAATCCACACCTTCAGCCTCTCTCGGATGGTGAAGATACTTAAAATATGCATCCATAAACTTTGGGCTTGCCGGATCACATACAACCGGGTCCTCATTTTCATAGTCCACGCCCATTTCCTTTGCCATATCAACATACATTTCTTCGCAGCCCTGCACACCATCCGCAGGGTGTACGTTTAAGGTAGTATGCATTCCTCTGTCATGGAGCTTTCCAAGAAAGCGCTTCGGATCCGGGAAAAGCTTTTTGTTCCAGGTATATCCTGTCCAGCCGCTTCCGTATTTAGGATCCACATCAACCTGATGCCAGTCCATATCTATTACTGCTACCGTGAATGGGATATTCTTTTCATCGAATTTGTCCATCAGCTCCATATAGCTTTCTTCTGAGTATTTATAATATCTGCTCCACCAGTTTCCCAGTGCATATCGCGGAAGCATCGGAGTCTTGCCGCAAAGCCTGTAAAAATCATTGAGCGCCTGTTTATAATCATGTCCATATCCAAAGAAATACAAATCAGACACACCTTTTTTTCTTGGCTCAATCCATCCATCGTCAAGTAAAATCTGTGATTTACTGTCATCAAGAATTGAATATCCAAAGCGTGAAACGACACCGTGTCCAAGCTCAACCTCTCCGTTTACGTCATCAAGTGTACGCGCTGTACCCTGCAAATCATGCACCTTCTCGCCATAATGCCAGATGCTGTGATACGCGCTCAGGTTTCCCTTAATCTGTATACTCAGTCCGTGTGATGAGAACTCCTTCTCATTATATATCAGGTGCAGCATTGATGTATGAACCTCAATTCCATCAGCGTTACGCACCACATGATAGCCGGTCTTTGGAAAATCCCTGAACAATACTGTCTGTGTTGCCCTATCCTCGAATACGCCATCTTCACTGTATTCCAGACGGACAAGTGCCTCTGTCAGTAATGTAATCCTGTATTTTTCACCTATTATCATATTGTCCGATAATGCCACCGGACTTGTCTTTACTCTGTATATTTCCTGCATGAAATACTCCCTCTCATATAAATTACGCTATCCCTTGACAGCCGATGCAGCAATTCCTGCGATAAACTGCTTCTGGAAGAACAGATATATCAGTAAAACAGGTATGATAGATATTGCCGTTGCCGCAAAAAGTGCGCCATAATCTGTTGAATACTGTCCGTTAAACATCTTCAGACCCACTGCCAATAGCTGCTTTTCCTTGGTATTGATTACAAGATAAGGCCACAGATAGTCTTCCCATGTCCACAGGAACTGAAAAATAGCTATACTTGAAATTCCGTTTTTTGCCATCGGAAATATAATCCTGTGAAAGATATAAAACTCATTAGCGCCATCCATTCTGGCAGCTTCAATAATCTCATCAGGGATAGTCTCAATATGCTGCTTCATCATAAATATTCCAAATCCGCTGAACATAGCCGGAATAATAAGTGCCTTATAGCTGTCCATCCATCCGAATTTCTGGATCATCGTATATTTCGGAATAATTGTTACACACCATGGAATCATCATAGTTGCCAATACAAAGCCAAATAGGATATTTCTGCCCTTAAACTTATATTTGCTTAATACAAAACCACAGATTGTACTGGTGTATACCACAAGCAGGGTTACAACAATCGTGATAAACAAACTGTTTCCAAAAAACCTCATGAAATTGAAATGCGAATTCATGCTGATGTAATTGTCTATTGTAAACTCTTGTGGAAGCAGATGTTGCTGCAACGCCATTATTTCCTTATTCTGCTTAAATGATGAGCATAGCATCCATATAAACGGATAAACTGTGACAATGCCCAATAATAGAAGGAATACATTTAAAACTATACTGCTTACTTTTTTTCTCATGATATTCTCCTCCTACTCTTCCTTGCCCGATACTTTGAAAGAAAGCACGGTAAGCACTGCGGTAATCACAAAAAGCACAAATGAAAGTGCTGATGCATATCCAAAGTTGTATTTGACAAAGGCCTCATCGTAAATAATGTAAGAAGCCAGATATGTTGATGTTCCCGGTCCACCCTCTGTCATGATGAGTATCTGAACATATGCCTGGATATACGAAATAATTGATGTAATGACTACAAAAAGTGTCATAGGCTTAAGCAACGGCAATGTAATGTATCTGAATTTCTGCCAGCCACTCGCTCCGTCAACCTGTGCTGCCTCCATGACATCTGCCGGAAGTGAGTACAGGCCTGCCATATACATGACAACCGCATATCCAAAATCCTTCCAGATGGTCATTATAATTACTGCAATCAGAGCAGTTTTGGGATTCATCAGCCAGTTGATATCGAGCCCGAATATTTTGTTGATGGTTCCAATCTGTGGATTGTACATGAACTTCCATACAAATGCCACTGCAACCATAGGCGTTACTACAGGCATATAGTAAACTGCCCTGAAAAAGCTCTTATGCTTTATAAGCGTTGAATAAATAGCATACGCGATTCCCAGTCCCAGACCGACTCTGAAAACAATTACAACGACTGAAAAGATCACTGTATTGAACATTGATTTGCCGAACAATTTGCTCGTGAACACCTGCTTATAATTTTCCAGTCCCAAAAACTTGTATGTTCCGCTTAGCGGATTCCACTCGTGAAAGCTTCCTGCAAATGCTATACCGATTGGTATTATCAAAAATATTGTAAAGAAAGCTACCATAGCTACAACAACTATGTTTCTTAAAATTATTTCACTCTTACTTTGTAATGGATGTGATTTTTTAAACATTAATAATCCTCCGTGGTGAATCTCTACATGTTATTTTGCAAACTCATATAGATTCTCGACTGATTGGAATGAACTGCTCTTCATATCCTTTATAATATCAGCCTGTGCCTTGTCTAAAGCCGTATCAATATCTACTCCATTGTAGAATATATCCTCTCCGGCCTTTTTCATATCCTCCTCAACACATGAAGGCATCGGACCCGGCCAGATGTAGTGGTCAATGTGCTCTGCAAGTACCTTAAGTGATGGGTTTTTAAGTATTTCCTCATTGTCTGCAAGGGATTTCTTTGCAGGGAAGGTACTCATAGCAAGATTGAAATCTACCTGAGACTCATCATCGCAGAGGAAAAACTTTACAAAATCCTGTGCAACTGCCTGCTGATCCTTTGGTGCTTTTTTGTTTACACCGAATGTTGACTCACCGTTATATCTATTGTACGCATATGGATTTCCGTCAAATGTAGGAATTTCAAATACGCCAAAATCTATATCGCTCCATGTGGTCTTAAGTGTATTGTAATAATGTCCCCACTGAATAACCATTGCCGACTGTCCCTGTCCAAAGCTGTCTGCGCAGTTCTCGCCAAAATCCTTTGAACCAATCTGATCCTTGTCATACATATCAACAAGCATCTGCATTACCTTCTTCATGGCATCTGAATTGACATTAGGTGTCTTTCCATCCTCCTTAAAGAGGTTCTCACCAAGCTGATAATTAAGACCAAGCAGGTAATTCTGGTGGAAATCATTATTGAAATTGAGTCCGGCCTGGACTATCTTGTCTCCGTCCTTGATGGTAAGCTTCTTTGCTACCTCGATCATTTCATCCCAGGTCTTTGGAATATCATCATCTGTTAGTCCTGCTTCCTTCCACATCTCCTTGTTGTAATAAACAGAGCCTGTCATCATTCCGTAATCAATGTAATAAACCTTACCATCAATCACATGGGCGCTTACTCCATTAAAGTCCTGCTCCAAATCCTCAACAGGAATATCAAGCGGAGCCATATAGTTGATAAGATTCTCATGATAGCTGTTATGTACATTGAAGAGCGCCGGTCCGTTCTCACCATCGAGTGCCAGAGGAAGCTTTGTCCAGTAATCTTCCCATGGATTATCCACCAGGTTTATCGTTACATTAGGATGAATAGCTGTGTATCTGTCAATAATCTTCTGAAATAATTCATCGCTTCCCCACTCCCACAGGTCAATTGAGATATCCTTTCCATCATTAATCTCAACCGAAGGGTCATACTTCACCGTATCGCCAAATGGCTTTGTTGGTACCTTTATGTCCTTTTTAGCTGATGAAGCCGATGAGCTGCCACAGCCTGTAAGCGCTGTCACTGCCATTGTAGCTGCCATAACTGTTGCAATAAGTTTTTTCTTCATAGAAATCCTCACTTTCGTAATTCAATATCCTCTTTTTCGTTCAAATTAGTTTAGCGCTAAATCTAACTATAATCTAACACTGCCTTGTACATTCGTCAATGGTTTTTTGTTTTTTCATCACTTTTCATATTATTTCCATATATTTTTTGTGCATTTTTAACAAGTAAAACTGTCTTATATATAAATATTCTCAAAACTAATTGCTATTTCATCAATAAAAATGTATACTTAATGTAATTTATAAACCTATATTTCAAATCATATTTGGTTTATATATAAACTCATCATTGTTTATGTATATACTTCTTACTGTTTTATGCATAAACTTTTATAGTAAAAATAGTAATTCTGAAATGGAGTTTTGTATGACGCTTAAGGATATTGCCGAAATGGCAGGTGTGAGCACAATGACCGTCTCAAACGTAATCAACGGAAAGACAAGCCGTGTTTCACAGAAAACAAGGGATAAAATCAATTCAATTATAGAGGAATATAATTATGTTCCGAATATGAACGCAAGAAGTCTTTCAAACAATTCCTCACACATTATCGGAGTTGTTACATTTCTGGAGGATAATGATTATGCTTCAGGATACAATTATTTTGAGAACCCATATGTCAGTACAATGATTGGTACGATAGAGACAGAGCTTCACAAAAACGGATACTTCACCATGCTTCAATCAGTATCCAGAAGCTCCGACATATTATCTTTGGTTAAGAACTGGAATGTCGATGGGATGATTCTGGTTTTCCCCACCTCTGCCCAAAATCTTGAAAAGCTGATGGATGCGGCCAACTGCCCTATTGCTACCTTTGACAGCAATTACTCTCACCCTAATCTCATAAATGTAATATCTGATGACGAAAAGGGCTTATATTTGTCAACCAAATATATGATAAATCACGGGCACACTGAGATTGCATTTGTAGCTGATTATGAGGGAAATATCGTCCTCACCAAACGTTTTAACGGATACAAAAAAGCTTTGGAGGACAGTCATATTCCTTTCCGGCCTGAATATATTTTCAGCTATCCACCTTCATATGAGGGTGGTGTCGAGGCCGGCCGTGCCATTGCAAGTGGTAAGGCACCAATCACAGCAGTGGTAACAACTGCCGACATATGTGCTATCGGCATCATGGAAGGAGCGCGTCTCGGCGGTTACCGTGTCCCGATAGATTTGTCTGTCATAGGCTATGATAATTTGAATCTATGCCAGTACACCGTACCGAAGCTTACATCGGTATCACAAAATGTACCAAAAAAAGCCCGGCTTGCAACCGAGCTTCTCCTAAAGAAAATACATGACAATGAGGCAGACTGTAATTTCGGTGAGATTATGGATGTTGAGATTGTTGACAGACAATCAGTTATCTCGCTTTACTAATCCCTGCGCACACGCTTGTTTTCATACATTTTCTCATCAGCCTCACAGATAATCTTATTGATATCGGCGTATCTGCCGCAGGCATAGCCTACTGATGCGGAAATCGGAATTTTGCTGTCCTTTTGGATTGGTTCCATAATCTTATTCCATCTTTCAATAAAGCTAAGTGCATCATCCTCAGTCCCATCCGGTATGATCATGATAAACTCATCGCCTCCATAGCGGTATACTCTTACATTATCATTATCATTTGCTGCAGCCAGTCTGATGGTTCCCGCTATTCTTGCTATAAGACGGTCTCCCTTCCCATGTCCGTATGTATCGTTCACAAACTTAAGCTGATTTACATCCCAATATATGACAGCTACCTTTCGGTCAGGCCCCTTTGGCTTTTCAAGGTCATCAAGGAGCTTATTTTTATTGTAAAGACCGGTCATGTCATCCATTGCAGCCTCTTTCTTGATACGGTGCGCTTTTTCCATTGTTCTTCGAAGCATTTTATTAACACCATTGCTGACACTGTAAAATCCGACTGCTATAAGCGAACGCGGAAAAACATAATACATAAAAAGAGTAAACCCAGGATTTTTATTCACCTCATTCAGCAAAAATACTCCATCCTTTTGAAGATGCTCAAGTGATGTCGCAGTAAGCAATACCATATTTGCATCGCACACTCCAAAATAATAGCCCACATATGTACTAAGCGCTATATTAAAAATCGAAAAAGCTAATGCAAATCTCGACAGGTGCTTTGATGAATATACACCTGCAATTACAATCGGTAACATCACAGCTATTATCATATGATATGTAAGCGACGAGCACGTTATCATCACCAGAAAACCTGCCTCTGAAATGCACAGATACTTTGCACAGGCTTGCTCCAATCCAACTATCATCAGCAGCACAATAAACACCAGCAGAAGAATACAGGATAATATATATCCTTTAACAAAAATATTATTATCAACAATAAATATATTAAGGCAGTTAAGTATGAATACAAATGTATATAGCAAATGCCATATCAAAAGAATACGAAACACAAATATATTTTCAACAACATCCTTCTTCTCATATATAGGATTATCATCTGTAATTTTTGAAAACAACAGCTTTAACGTCTGCATTATAATTTTCCTTTTCCTTTTCTCTTTCCCTTATCTGGTCAAATCCTTTACCCACTTGTATTTCTTAAAATGTATGAGTGTCCACGGTATCTTTCCAATCTCATCCACGCAGGTGCACGCATACACTACAACCACCGGCCAGTTCAAAAAATACGTACCTGCAACTGCAAGCGGTATCGCTATACCCCACATAGTAACAGCAAGAGAGTACATATCAAACATCGTATCTCCTCCCGAACCAAAGATACCGTTTATGATGATTTCATTTACCGAGCGACCAATCATGTAGAAAGCGAGCACAACGAATAACTGCTTCAGATACTCTGCCGCCTGCGGTGTGAGCTTTACAAAATGTAAAATCACCGGTGCTGAAACTGCCATGAGCACTGTCATAACAACGCCACACAAAAATGACAGCTTTGCCATTCTGATGCCATATACTTTTCCGCGCTTTAGATTTCCTGCGCCCAGCTCATTTCCTATCATGATGCCTGCTGCGCTCGATATACCTGCACTGAGACAGCATATGATATCACGCACAACCGCTGCGACTGAGTTGGCTGCTGCCGCGTCTGTTCCCATATGTCCCATAAATGCAGAGTACGATGTAAAGCCTATGCCCCATACAAGGCTTGCCCCGAGAATCGGTCCGGAGCACTTCATAAAATCTGCTGACAGCTCCTTGTTTCTCACCAAAAGCTCCCTGATTTTAAGCCTGATATATCCCGGTCTGTAAGAAAATGTGATTGAAAGCATAAGCTCCAGCACTCTTGATATGAGCGTGGCAATTGCCGCTCCCCTCACATTCATGCTCTCGATGCCAAATGCACCATAGATAAACACAGCATTCAGCACGATATTTATTAGCACTGTAATCGAGCTGACTGCCGCCGCAGTCCCTGCATGCTCTGATATCTTCATCATGACTATATAACACTGCGAGAAGCCCGTCAACAGATACGAAAAAGAGGCTATTTTCAGATAACTTACACCATAATCTATAAGCACAGGCTCGTTTGTGAAAATGAGCATCAGATATCGAGGAAAGAATGCACATGCCACGAAAAACAGCACCGATACTATGCCACATATCCTGATTGCAAGAGCGAATATGTCATCGAGTGCCTTTATGTCCTGCTTGCCCCAATACTGTGCTCCGAGTATTGCAAGCCCTGCTGTCGCTGCTGATAGAAACATGTTCTGGATGAACTGTATCTGTGTGGCGAGCGAAACCGCTGACATATAGTTCTGGTCCAGTCCTCCAAGCATGAAAGCATCTGCCACCGCCACCAGCGCCAGCATCAGATTCTGCACCATTATCGGAACCATGAGTGTCCACAGCTTTTTGTAAAAATGTGTATCAAATTCTATTGTTTTCATAAGTAAATTTTACCTCTATATATAAATCTCTAAAGGTTTACAAGTATCTGTGTCCATGCTTCGCATAGCCTTTCAAATGACCATGCCGCATTTGCAGGGCTTGTGGACGGCAGTGTGACTGCCTCCATACCTGTCAGAGGAAGCTGATATTTCTTATAAAGCGCCCCTGCTTTATTTCCGTTTGCATATATCTGTTTTATATCGGATGTTTCAAGAATTTTCCTTATATCTGTCGGTTCGACGTTTTTAATGCTGCTGTCGCTCGAACCCTTGATGTCACAGCTTTGTATCACATCCCATATAGCTATATGATTTTTAAACAGCATATATTTTTTCTCATCTATCGTCTCCGGCACCGGTTCATCCAATAGATACGCAAGCAGCTTCCAGAAACGGTTCTGCTTGTGTCCGTAATAGAAATTGTTTTCCCTGGATTTTACGGATGGAAGCGTTCCGAGGATGAGAATTCGGCTGTTTTCGTCATAGACAGGCTTAAAGGAGTGGGTTATGTGCTCGTATTCCATTAGCCTTTATCACCTCGTATCATCTTTTAAATGCTCTACTGATTTTGTATAGTAATCATTATACCTTATAGCCGATACTTTTACGAGCCGATTAAGTGATTGTTCTCATAAAAAAACTCACAATCGTTTTTTCGATTGTGAGTTTGCACATCTGCTAAACACATTATGTATGAGTAATCTGATTTCATCAGCTCAGCTCTATCTCATACGCTCCGGCATCAAAATCCACCGTTAGAAGCGCATATGCTTCACCATTATCATAACGGATTGAAAGCTTTGGCCCTTCTCCTGCTACTGTTATGACAGCCCCCTTCTCAAATGCCTTATGGGTATTTCTCATGCGAAGCTGCTCAAGCTGCTTTGCAACAACATCCTTTTTCAGCGCCTCCTCAATATCGGAAGCACTGAGGTTTGTTCTGTTAATTTCCTTGTGTCCTGATTCTCCGGCGCGTCTTACGGCCTCATGGTCATTTTTGCCTGCAAAGAGGTCAAGATACCATACCTGCGGCTTGCCCGGCATAAACATCTGAATGGCACGTGCCAGAAGCATTTTGCTGTCAGACTCACCAAGCGCACTGTAATATGTGGCATTGACCTGATAATATATATTCTTCTGTCCGTGAAGATTTTTGACCATGCCGCCACGAGATACAATCAAATCTATAAGCGAGCGTATATCATCCTCCGGAAGCAGACCCTTTAAGTCCAGAAGAGGTATGCCGTCATGGCAGCCAAGCATATTGACTGTTGAGATTTTATCTTCCACAATCTCACGCGCCCATTTCGCCAGACAATCTGCTCTCCTGTTCTCGATCGCATCAATTATCAGTCCCGGTAAAAAGAAATCATATGTGGCATAGCCCTTATCTGCAAGAGTTTTGTATATTTTTTCCTCATATGCCGCGTGTATTTCAGGCAGCAGAGTCAGTCCAAGCGGTGCTGCAAGCTCGTGAATCTGCTGTAGAAATTCCCAGGTCTCAGGATCATTCAGAAAATTCTTTTTTCCCGGTGCCTTAGGCGCATAGGCAAATGCATCGAGTCTCACGATAGCCGCACCGTAGGATGCTATTTTTTCCAGTGTTTCACGATAGAAATCCCACACCTTTTCGGACTTTATATTTAAATCCATCTGTCCCAGATACTCTCTGCCATGCACCTCCTGGTAAAATGTGTTCCAGTATGGCACTCTTCGTCCATCCGGAAACTCAACCATGAGAATCGGAAGCCCCGGCTTTCTGAAAAACATCTGCTTTAAGCATGACTCATCAGGCTGTATGTAGCCCTCATCTGTCATGACTCCATGACCTTCCCAGAATTTGTTCCAGTCTATGAAAAAGTCGCGGTACTCAGACTCATCGCCCTTTTCCACAAGATCCTTGAACTGTGGTGACTGTGCCGAAGCATGGTTTAAAATAAAGTCAAGCTTTAAGTCAATCCCCAGCTCCTTCAATTGCGATAAATCCTCTATTGTCGCAAGCTCCTCATTCAGATTGTAGTCCACGACCGAAAATCCGCGGTCCAAATCCGAATGATACAGGCTTGGCAGGATATAAAATGATGAAAATGTGTCCTGCATTTCCTTCTTTTTTAGCAGAGCTGCGATATCGGAAAGCTTACCGCCCAGACTGTCAGGATATGCGTTAAGCATAGGTTTATTGTTCATAGACTTTGCCATCCTTTCCAACTACTATACGCGCATTTTTACTCTGTAAATCAAGCTTTTCCTGCTCCAATTCTACCACGCGGCATATGAAAGGGCTTGCGGCGTTTTCGTCACGTCCTCTCTTAATGCGGCGCGCCTTAGTCTCCTCAGGCGAGCTCTCCAAAAATACAGGTATATCAACACCCTTAAGGTATTCGCTTCCTCCGTGGGTCCACTCTAAGATAAGCACTTTAATTCCTGTAAAATCAGTTTCATCATATGAGATATCACCGTCCTCTCGGCCCATATGCTTTATCTCAATTACAGCTTTTCCTGCCTTAAACTCTGAAAGCTCCTTGTTAATCCTGTCAAAGTCAATCTCCTTTGGTGTTCCGAGATATCCACGTAAGCCATCCTCGCCGGACTCGTTATACACATTAAGGCGCTCCTCGTCATTTCTCATCGGGATACGGTGTGGATAATTGTCCCCGGTCAGCACATAGCAGGCTGTATTATCGTTAAGAAAATACTGCTGCAGGGCTGCTGCAATCGTTGTCTTTCCTGAGCCTGAGCCGCCGTAGATGCTTATTACAATACGTTTATCAGAAGAACTATCTGCAGTGTCAGCCTCACTTGATTTTATATTACCGCACACCTTCTTTATCTCATCATACAGCTTCTTTGCCTCATCAAGCCTGATAAATGAAAACTGATATGCCTCATACTCCTTTGTGGCAAACGGAAGCGGTATTCCGGCATTCATCAGTGCTGCACCTGTGTACTGCCTGCCGGTATTTTCCTCAATATATACCGCATCAGACTCCAAGCCCTTAAGCTTCACATAGTAAGCAGCCGCATTTGCCTCCGCATACAGACGAACCACGCTCACAAGTGCCCTGTCCTTTGCCCTTGAAACAGACATCCACGCAGCCACCTCATCCTCAAATGGGCTTGTAAGGCGCCAGTAGGTGCCCTCATTTATAAGCATCTCATACTTCTTAAAGGTCTTGATCTGCTCTCTGATTTCTTCCTTTTCCTCATCTGAAAGAAGGGCCGGATTCAGCTCATAGCCAAAGGTTCCTGCCATGGCTGTGATGCCTCTTGTTTTAAGGCTTGTCACTCTGCCTGTCTGATGATTTGGCACTGCCGATACATGCGCTCCCATGGATGATACCGGATAGAAAAACGATGTGCCATACTGTATTCTTGTACGGTTTATGGCATCTGTATTGTCACTGCACCATATCTGTGGACTGTAGTAGAGCATGCCTGCATCAAATCGTCCACCGCCACCGCTGCAGCCCTCAAGAAGTATATCCGGATATCTTGTCACCAGACGCTCCATAAAATCATACACTCCAAGCACATAGTCGTATGCAAGATTTCCTGCATACACATCAGCCATGCTTCTGTTCATATCCCACTTCACGTAGTCGATTTTTCCCTGGTCAAACACTGCGCAGATCTGATTGAAAATATTGTCCCTGACTTCTTTTCTCGAAAAGTCTAAAATAAGCTGGTTTCTTGAGCGTACAGGAAGCTTTCCCGGAATCTGGATAGCCCAGTCAGGATGCTCTCTGTACAGATTACTGTCCTCATTTACCATCTCAGGCTCAATCCATATTCCAAACTTCACTCCCTGTGCATGCACTCTGTCGATGAGCTCTGAAAGTGTTCCGCCAAGTTTTTTCTCATTCACAAACCAGTCACCGAGTGATGAATTATCATCATCTCTCTTTCCAAACCAGCCGTCATCCATGACCACCATATCTATGCCCAGTGCTGCGGCCTCCTTTGCAAGGTCTACTATCGTATCACCGGTAAAGTCAAAGTACGCAGCCTCCCAGCTATTGATGAGCACCGGTCTTACCTCATGTGCAAATCTGCTCCTGCACACATGCTCACTGATGCAGGTGTGGTACTGATGGGAAAGCTGTGAGAAACCGTCTGCCGAGTATGACATAATCACCTCAGGCACTGTAAAGGTCTCTCCTGCTGCAAGCGGATATGAAAACAGCTCATCGGAAAGCCCCATTAAAAGGCGTGTCTGGTTAATCTGGTCCTTCTCTGCCTCACATGAGAAGTTGCCACTGTATACAAAAAGCATACCATAGCAGTCTCCTGCATTTTCTGTAGTATCGCGCTGTGCGAGAATAACTGCCGGATTGTACTGGTGGCTTGAGGTTCCTCTGCGGCTTCCGAATGAAAGTGTTCCGTGTCCTAAGCGTGTGCGCTCAAGATTGCGCTCCATGGCATGCTTACCGTAGAATCTGATCACATCATAATCTCCGTAAACCATATCCAGACAGGCAGCATGAGCCTTTTCAATTGTAATATCCCCACTGCCTGTATTTTTAATGAGCACACTTCTTGTGATGACATCACAAGCCTCAAGCACACCATAAAGCAGATGCACCTCAACGCCTGCGATATCATCGCCAAGAACGATTTCAAGCGTCTGTGCCTCGTCATCAGATGCCCACACTGCCGGAAGTCCCTTTAGAGCGTATTTTCCGTCTCTGATTTCATGACTCTTATAAAGAAGCTCAACACTCTCAGTACCCTGTTCGTTTTTAATATCAAGCGCAATATTTCTGAAATCGCCTGTGCCAAGTGTCGGATACTCCTGTGGCAGTGTATCAAGCGAATATGTACGGTTCATGCCTGCTGCGTAAGGATTGCCTGAAAAGCCTCTGTCAGCATATGTCAGCATATAGTCCATATCGCCTGTGCTTTTGGCTCCGTAGTACAGATGCAGCAGATAGCCTAGTCTGTCCACCTGCATCTGATATGTGGTGTGAGCTGTCTGTAAAGTAAAAATTTTCTTGTTTGGATTAAATATAATTGCCATAAAATCACCCCATATTGTTGTTTAAATAGTGTTTAAAAATTATCCCTTGATTGCACCGTTTGCAACACCGTTTAATATCTGCTTCTGGCAGATTATATAGAATATAAGTATCGGTATCAAAGCCAGAATATATGATGCAAATGCCAGATTGTAGTTGGTTCCAAACTGTGTCTGGAAATTCAGCTGTGCCAACGGCAGTGTATTCTGTCCTGTTCCTGACATGATGACAAGCGGTGTCATGACATCATTCCAGGTACCGAGTGCTGTCAGGATGGCTACTGTCGCATGCATAGGCTTCATCATAGGAAATACAACTCTCCAGTATGTTGTCCATGTGCTTGCGCCATCGATGTCTGCAGCCTCCTCAAGTGCCATAGGGATATTTTTCAAGTATCCACTATATAATAATACGTTCATCGGCATGTAAAATACAAGATATAAAAGGATAACTCCTGCCCTGTTTCCAAGTCCCATCTGCGCAGTCTGCTTTACAAGAGGCATCATGAGAATTGAGAATGGCACAAACATACCGCTTACAATGTAAAGATATATGAAACAGAAGCTCTTTTTCCTTGCCATGCCTCGTCCGATAACATATCCTGCAATCGAATGGATAAGGATTGCGAGAACAATGGTCACAATAGTGATAAGTAAGCTGTTTCCGAGAGAATGCCAGAAATCAGTCACCTTCATAGCCTCTGTGAAGTTTGAAAAGCTCCACTTTGAAGGGAATGAAAGAGCTCCTGCGACATCATTTGTCATCTCACTCGGTTTCTTGAAGGCAATGATAACAGCCATATACAGTGGGAAAAATACGGTTAAGGTTCCCAATATTAAAACGATGGTAAGTACCCAGTTTGATTTTTGTTTTTTCATTATAACTGCTCCTCCTTCTTATTCATAACGCCCATCTGGAATAGTGAAATAGCCACAATTACAACAAAGAAAATTACTGCGTTTGCACTCTGGAAGCCAAACTGTCCTCCATCCATACCATTTCTGTAAATCAGGTATGAGATTGACTCAGTGCTCTGCGCCGGGCCGCCCTTTGTCAATGACATAATCTGGTCAAATACCATGAGGAAGTTCTTTGTGCTGAGCACCAGATTGATTGTAACAAATGGCATAACGAGTGGAAATGTAACCTTCCAGAACTGCTTCCATTTGCCTGCTCCGTCGAGCATGCTGGCTTCGTAAACATCCTCAGGCACTGTCTGAAGTCCTGATATATAAATGATGGTATTCATGGCAACCGCCTGCCATACTCCGACAATCAGCACACCAATCCATGCATATTTTTCACTCGCCAGAATACTGTTTTGTAAGAAACCGATGTTGAAGGTATTTCCTACTGCCGGCAGAATATATGTAAAAATAAAGCTGAAAATGTAACCAATAACCAGTCCGCCAAGGATATTCGGTACGAAATAAATACCTCTCAATGCACTCTTGCCGCGGATATTGCTGTTTAGCGCAACCGCCATCACAAGGCTTAATACATTTACAAGTACGGTTCCTGCAATCGCATATTTAAAGGTAAACAGATAGCTCTTTCCGACTCTGGCGTCGGTAAACAGGTCTGTATAGTTTCTAAGTCCGACATAATCATATGAGCCGTAGCCCTTGTAGTTTGTAAAGCTGTAAATCACACCCTTTATCATCGGCAATGTGTTGAATGCGAAAAATAAAACCACAACAGGTATCACAACTGCCCAGAATGTCTTGTCTCTATTTGACATTTTCTTTTTCATTTTGCATCCTCCTGTTCCTTCTGGTAATCCTGTACTTCACGAATCAGATCTCTGTTGTAACGCTCCCAGTCTGAATCAAATTTCTTTAAGAACTTCTCCTTTGCATTGTCACCTGTGTCAAGCAGATATGTCTGAATCATGGCGTCCACGCTCATCTCACTTGGATAATGGTGATCCTGATAATCCGACATACGGTTGTCCTTTATATACTCCTGCATATCCTCCAGTGTATCCGGTATTGCGAAATCTCCATCCTTGCAGGCAATTCCGCCCTGGTCATCCAGATATGTCTGAATTGTCTCATCGCTGTACAGATATTCAAGCACCTCGTATGCTGCTTCCTTATTTTTGCAGGCCTTCATAACTGAAAACTGTAAATCTATTCCTGAATTTAACACATTGTCAGCCTCATTATCATTTGCCGGGAAAGTAAATGAACCGATATTCATATCAGGATTAACCGACTTAATCTGAGGAATAGCATAGCTTCCTATCGTGTACATGGCAGATTCACCTCTGGCAAAGGCTGTACATGCGTCATTGTAGCTGTAAGCATATGGATTGTCCTCTGCATAATCAAGCAATGTGCGTATCTTATCGGCAACCGGAGAGTATGCCTCCTCAAATGTCGTATTTCCCATATTTACCTGATTACAGGTGTCTGAATCACAAAGACCTACTGCAAGGGCATTCCACGGTGCCAGACAGGTCCATGTATCCTTAAAGCCCAGATACAAAGGAAGTGTTCCGCTTTCCTTTATCTCATCGCACAGTGCTGTAAACTCACTCCAGGTTGTAGGCACCTTCCAGCCATTCTCCGCAAACATATCCTTGTTGTAAAGTACTCCTGCTGCATTTGCGGCGTAAGGAAGTGCATAGGTACCGTCCTTTGGAATGAACTCAAGCTCCTTGTCCATTTCCAGATATGCCTCTTTTACAGTATCCACTGCATCCAGATCTGAGATATCCTCAAACAAATCCGCATCCAGAAAATTTGAATAATTGATATCTCCACCGATTGCGATGATGTCCGGATAATCCTCACGGATGAAGCGTGTCTTTAAAATAGTCATAGCCTCATTCGGAGATGAGATAGTCAGGTGAATATCATCGTGAGTCTCATTAAATCGCTTCTCAATCTTCTCGAAAGCCTTAACAGCCTCCGGCTTATAAGAAACCACCTCAATCTCAGTTTTTCCGTCCGCCCGCTTTTCATTTCCACATCCGGTCAGTCCTGTCGTGCACATTCCGAGTGCCAGCACAACCGCCATAGCCTGACAAATCTTTCTTTTTGCCATATTTTTTCACTCCTTTTCTGTTTTATTTGCTCATTTTCCTGATAATCAAATTATAACATACCATTATGCATACAATAAATACCCTTATTTTTGTATTTTTATACCAATATGCTTAAAAATGTGCTATAATTGCATATAATGTCGCATAAGGGTATATTTATAGTATTAATCAATAAGGAGTGACTCACATGGACAAGCTATCCTTCAATATTTTTCCAAATGTAAATTTCATAGATTTGTGTATGTACCAGTTCGGCCACGAGCAGTGCGAACCGGGACACTCATTTGGTCCTGCCACAAGAAACCACTATCTATTCCACTATGTACTGTCCGGCACCGGCACTCTGATGGCCGATAATGCAAAGGGCATTACACAAACCTACAACATAAAAAGCGGGCAGGGCTTTCTGATTTTTCCCGGCCAGATAAATACCTATATCGCAGATGACAAGCTTCCCTGGGAATACATATGGATTGAGTTTGACGGTCTGCGCGTCAAGGAGGCTCTCACCACAACAGAGCTTACCCCAAATAATCCTGTATATCACACACACTCAAAGGATATCCGCGAAAAGCTTGTTGAGGAAATGCTCTACATCACAAGGCATCCCTCAGAATCACCATATCACCTGATTGGGCATATGTACCTTTTTCTGGATTATCTGATGCAGTCAGCCAAATCATCAAAACTCGTTCCAAGTGGGAAAATGAGTGATTTTTATATAAAAGAAGCGATGAATTATATCGAGCAGAATTTTCAGAATGATATCTCAATCGAAGATATTGCCAGAGTCTGCGGCATAAACCGAAGCTATCTGGGCAAAATTTTCAAAAATTCCGTTGGACATTCACCTCAGGAATTTCTCATGAATTATCGTATGATAAAGGCCACAGAGCTTTTAAAGCTGACCTCCTTATCCATCGCAGATGTTGGTTCTGCCGTTGGATACGAAAATCAGCTTCATTTCTCACGCGCCTTTAAAAATATCTACGGAGTGGCTCCGAGGGAGTGGAGGAACGAGCATAAATAAGCTCACTGTTCATCCTTCACAAATTCATTTACATTGTCAGTGGTCACCTTCTCATACGGCAGATAAACATACTTTTTATCCTCAAACTTTATGCTTTTCATGCTGCCCCCGGTGGCTGCCAGATAGGCAAGCGAAGCCATAGCCCTTGCCTGTCCCTCCTTGTCATTGTAGACTGTTGCCGCAAGCTTCGACTGCTGCACTGCTTCAAGCCCATCGTCTGTGCCGTCCACTCCAAAAAATGCAGGTACATTCGACTCCGTCACCCCAAGCTTTTCGTATGCGTCTATCGCTCCGAGTGCCATTGCATCGTTGTTTGCAATAACCAGCTCTATGCTGTTTTTATACTGACCTATAAGCTGTGTCATACGGTTCTGCGCCTGAGCACGATTCCAGTTTGCTATCTGACAGCTCAGCTTTTCTATCTGAAGACCATTATTCTTCATGCTCTCTGTCACACTCTCTGTCCTGACGATGGCATCCTGATGTCCCATCTCTCCCTCTAGGATGACGTACTGTATCCTGCCATCACCGTTTTTATCCACACCCGGATTATTCTTTATGTAATCGGCAATGAGTTCCCCCTGCATCTGACCTGACTGCTTTGCCCTGGCCCCGACATAGTACAGCTTATCCCAGCGATTTAAATCCTCATCAACCGGCTCCCTGTTAAAGAAAATAATAGGGATGTCCTTCTCCATTGCAGCATTTATAATATGCGACAAATCTGTTCTGTCTGCCAGATTAATACACAGCACATTGCAGCCGTCCTCTATCATCTCCTTCACCTGGTCATCCTGTGCACGCTGTGAGCCTGCAGCATCCATGATTGTCATGCTGATATCGTATTTGTCTGTATCAAGACTTGCGCACTCCTTTTTGAAAGTTTCTATCAGCTCCCCGATAAATGTATCCTTCTGGTCATAGCATGTCACGCCTATATATATATGTTTTTTCTCGTCAACTCTTGTGTTGCTGCACGAGACAAATGACAATATCAGTGCAAAACACAGTATCATCATGGTATTTCTTATTCTGCTTCTCATTTATTGTTCCCCCACTACTGGCTGATTGCATACAAAAGCTTCTTGTTTTCTTCATCAAACAGATTTTTTCTGGTAAGAAGCTGGTAAGATACCGGCTTTTCCTCTACTGAATATTTTCTACTGCCACGCAGCATATCAACCAGCCCTACAACACTTTTGTATCCGGCAGCAAATTCATCAGGTGTGATAAGAGCCTCTGCCCAGCCCGAATCGAGATAATATATGGCTTCTGTTGAGTTTCCTATCCCATATACCAGTGCACCCTGCAGATTATTATCAGAGGCTTCCTTTGCCGCCTCAACCACACTTGCATCATCTATTGCAAGAACTATGTCAACCTTTCTCTGTGACTGCAGATTTATTTTCTCCCCGGTATCCGAAACACCTGATACAATCCACATCACAACACAGCCGCTCTCCGCGAGAGTATCCTTTATACCATCAATGCGTTTTTTACAGGCATCGGATTCAGTGTTTTCACAATAGATTCCTATTTTTTTACCTGAAAGTGTTCCGTTGTTGTCAGCAAGAAGCTTTTGTGCCAGTTTGGCACCCATGCTGTACTGGTCAAACTCCACTGTATTTAACGACTTAAAGCTCTCGCTTCCCGCCTGGTCTCCGACAACCATTATCGGTGTCTTTTTATTTATCCGGATAAGTGTATTAAGGCTTTTTTCTTCTGTCATTTTTTCTGCTGTCGGCTTGAAAACGACCGCATCAGCTTTTTTGTTTATCTCCTGCTTTATGACATCAATTTCATCTGACATGTTGTTCAGATTTTCCTTACTTATCATAACTACATCCACACCATACTCAGAGGCCGCCATTTTCATGCCATATTTAAACGCAGCACTGTGGCTTTCATCCACATCAGCCATCACAACTGCAATACGCTCCGGTTTCTCATTGAGCTTATTGTATGCGATAAAACCTATTCCTATCACAAGTAGTACTCCAAGCAGCAGCTCTGTTATGATGAAGTTTCTCTTATTCTTGCTCATATTTGTCCATTTATTTTTCACTGTCACTCTCACACCTCCCATGCAGCAAGGGAATTGTACTTGCTTCATACTATATGATGCTCCTCAAATTGAAGTCTGTTTTCCTCTGAATAGACAATTGCCGGGATTTTGATTGTCACAACTGTTCCCTCATCAAGCTCGCTTTCTATATGAAGGCCATAGCGCTCTCCAAACAGTATCTTTATCCTGTTATTTACATTGACAAGCCCCACTCCCGAGCCCTTCTTGTGAACCCTGTCCGTATTTGTCAGCAAAAACGGAATTTCATTCTCCGGAATGCCCATTCCGTTGTCTGATACCGTTATGATGATATCCTCTCCCACTTTTTGGCCTCCGACTACTATCTCTCCGAAATCGTCCAGCTCTCTGATTCCGTAATTTAGTGCGTTTTCCAAAATCGGCTGAAGCACCAGCTTCACCGCACAGTAGTCCATTATTTCCTCGTCTACCTCAAAGCTCACCTCAAATTTGTTCTTATAGCGCACCTTCTGAATATTCATGTAGCTTTTTGCGTGCAAAAGCTCATCTCGTACAGGTATTATGGTATGTCCCTTCGACAGACTGATACGGAAAAGCTTTGCAAGCTGCGTAATCATAAACGAGGCCTCCTCGTTTTTGCCTCCTTCAATCATCCATGTGATGGAGTCAAGAGTATTATACAAAAAGTGCGGATTAATCTGGCTTTGAAGCACATCAAGCTCGCTCTTTCGTCTCTCGTTCTGCTCCCATACGATCTTTTTCATGAGCTCATTGTTCTGCTTATATGAATTACGTATAGAGTATCCCAGATGCCGTATCTCTGAGGAACCACCTACATAAATATCTGCTTCATTGCCATTCTCATACCTTTTCACAGAATCATCCAGCTTCATTATCGGCTTTGAAATACGTATAGCTATAACTCTGTTTATCCACACAAACATCATAGCCATAATAATCATTATAACAAAAACAAACTGCTTCACATCCGCCATCTTATTGGTAAAGATGGAGTATGGCATCACACATACAAGCTTCCAGCCTGTGTAGCTGATTGTATCTACCATAATCTTACGATGCACTCCATTCAGATAATCATCATATATACTGTTTTGCGACTTTGCCGCAACCTCGCTGTTTTCCGGAACATCTCCATCAAACTGTATCTGATGCGGATGGTAAATCATATTGCCATTTGCATCACACAGATAATAATACTGTCCCTTTCCCGATGTATTTATCCTCTCAAGCATCCTTGATACACTCGAATAATCCATGTCCACAAGCAGCACACCCATCTGTGATTCTGAACCGGAGGTCAGCTCCACGGCACGGCTTGATGATATGACCAGATGATATCTCATGGAACCATCGTCAAACAAATTCTGTACATGAGGTGTTGAAAAATGTATATTTTCCATGCGCTCCATAGCTTCTATGAACCAGTCCTGTTTTGTCACATCCGGGTCCTCCTTTTGGGACACAACAGGCTCTGCAGCTATAAGGCTTCCATACTGATTATACAAGGCAATACTGCGCAGATATTCCTTGTTTGACTCATAGAGCAGGCTCATGCCATCGTGTATGCTGTCAGAATTCTTTAAAATGTCATTTTCCTTTATTACATCATAATACGCCGCATCCGAAACCTGCCTCATATTGACCAGATAGCTTTCCACACTGTCTATTGTCTGGTCCATCACCTTATGATTGCTCTCTATGATACTGTCCTGCGATGCATCGGCAAATTTTATATACATCACCATAACTGTGACAAGCATTATTGCAAACGACAGCAGTGAAAATGAGAGCATTATTATGGATTGTATATTGCCTGATTTATACCTTATTCTTCTCATACTCTGTCCTGTACCTGGATGGGGAAACCCCATACTTTCTCTTAAAAACATAACTGAAATAGTTCGGATCCGCATAGCCTACATTCTGGGCTATGACATAGCTCTTGTCGTCTGTCTCCACAAGCATTCTGGCAGCCTTGTCCATTCTGTAATCAGTCAGATACTCCACAAACGAGCTGCCGGTTTCCTTCTTGAACAGACTTGAAAAATACGAGTTAGATACTCCTAATTCCTTACATGTATCGTCAAGTCCAAGGTCCACACTTCTGTAATTCCTGTGCACATAATCCTTTGCACTGTCTATGAGTGACTTCTTGGAGTTGTATCTGGCATCAGCCATATCATCGTGCAGCCTGCTTGAAAAATCCAAAAGCCACTGCTTGAGCACCACCGGCTCAAAATTGGAGAGCTCATTATAAAGCCTGCCTACACTTCCCGATATTTCCTGCGCATTTAGCTCATTATTGCTCATGAAGTGATATAACTCACTGATCAGCTCCATTACTGCCACATGGTAGTTCTCAAGTGACTGCTGCGACATAAAATTGTGCTGCATATACGCTTCAACAGCCTGTCCCACATCCTCTATCTTGCCGATACAAATCATTTTAAATAAATATGACAGCTCATTTCCCTCATCGCCATCCTTTGATATACGTCGCTGTGGCTCAACCTCTGTCATGTTTATTGCCCTGTTGCTGCCATAAAGCACCCTGTAGGATACTGCCTCCCTCGCACTCTGATAAGAGCTCACCAGCTCCTGTACATTTTCGCACACCTGTCCGATTCCGACCGTCACCTTTGCCCCCATTACATGATTTACATATTTGCAGAATCTGTCGCACTCATCTGTCAGCTCAGAGATATCCTCCTGCTGCATAAGCTGGGCTATCATGACCGTATCACCGAGATAGTTAAAAATCCTGCCATTCCAGCGCTCCTTTAAATCAGCCTGTGCCTGTCGCTCTACTGACACTGCAAGCAGTCTGATATCCATGCCCTGTGGCATCTGACTTGCGGAGGTATGTATGATAATACAGCAGTAATATGGTCCCTCAAGCACAATCTTATAGTCACGCATGTACCTGCCCAGCTCATTTTCCGGTATGCGTCCCTCGATAAGTGTCGTGTAAAAATTTGACTGCAAAACAGGCAGCGATGCTGCATAATACTGCTTCAATATGTCTGTGTTTTTCTTCTCATTCAGCTCATCATCCAGCTTTGTCTTAAGCTTTTTGAATACCTCCGTGATTTCAGCCAGATTGAGTGGCTTTAAAATATACTCCTCTATCTCGAGATGTACTGCCTCCTTTGCATACTCAAAATCGTCAAAGCCTGTGAAAAGCAAGAGCTTCGTCGCAGGAAACCTCTGCCTGATGTTACTGCACAGCTCAAGTCCGTCCATGTAAGGCATACGTATGTCAGTCATCACAACATCCGGCTGCATGTCCTCCATCATTTCAAGCGCCTTGAAGCCATTTCCCGCATGTCCTACCACATGAAAACCAATCTGCTCCCAGGATACCTTTCTCTCGATTACCTCTATTACATCCTCTTCGTCATCAACCAGTAATAATGTATACATTTTATGTCTTCTCCCTGCTATACCTGGTAACTATTCTGAATAGTTACTCTGTTTATACTATATTATAACATACCTGATATATTGTTTTGTAGCTTTACATAAACAAAAGTGTAACTGTTAAAGCAAAAAGCAGAGATGCCACCCTGACATCTCTGCTGATCATTTTGGAAGTATGAAAAAGAAATTTTCTTGCGATATTATTTCTTCTGAACGTATTTCAGACAGTCAAGTGTAACTGCTACAAGAATAATAATTCCTGAGAATACGAACTGAAGGTTTGTATCAATACCAAGGATTGTAAGAGAGTATGTGAGTGCTGTGAAGATACATACACCAGTTACAACACCTGATATCTTACCGATACCACCTGTGAATGATACACCACCAACTACACAGGCTGCGATTGCGTCCATGTCCCAGCCCTGTCCATAAGCTGCTGAGCCTGAACCAACCATTCTTGCACACTCAAGCCATGAGCCAAATCCATAAAGGATACCAGCCATAACGAATGCACCGAGAGTTACTGCAAATACTGAGATACCTGAAACTGCTGCTGCCTCCGGGTTTCCTCCTACTGCGTAGAGGTTTTTACCAAATGTTGTCTTGTTCCAGATAAACCATACAATTGCGATTGCTGCTACTGCCCAGATGATGATGGTTGGGAAACCATTTACCTTTGGAATAATCATGTTAGGGATGACCGGCTCAATTGCACCGAATGAAACTCCCTTTGTAGCATATGTTACGATACCGAAGATAACAAGCATGTTGGCCATGGTTGAAATAAACGGATGCATCTTAAACTTCGCTGTAAAAAATCCTGCAATACTTGTGAAGAATGTACAAAGCACGATACATGCAAGTAATGCGATAACCACTCTTGCACCTGTTGGTACTCCTGTAAAGTCAAATATATGACCGAATACAGAGCCTGTATTGATACCCTGATGCATGATGATTGTGGCTGTTGTCATACCCATACCAACCATTCGTCCAACAGAAAGGTCTGTTCCTGTTAAGAGGATAAGTCCTGCAACACCAAGTGCTAAGAACATTCTTGGTGAAGCCTGCTGAAGAATATTCAGTATGTTGTTGTATGTCAGAAGAGGTGTGCCCTTCTTTATCGGTGTTATGACACAAAGCGCTATGAATATAAGTATAATTGCAATATAAAGACCATTCTGTAACAGGAAGTTTCTCCTATTGAACGTATACTTATAATTCTCCCATTTTTGTGCCCTTGTCTCCATAAATGTGAACTTTGAAAGACGTAACATATCAATCAGATGATACTTGTAGCTGTATGCCTCATGCTTTCTGTCCTTGATTCTCTGATACTCTTTCTCAAGCTCAAGCTTCTCATTGGAAATACGATTCTTGTGTACGTAATTTTCTTCCTTTATCTCAGTTCTGTCTGAGGTCTTTGCCAGAGCAGCCTTATGCTTTTTATCAAGCTCTGCCATTCTCTCATTATGAGCAGCAAGTGCCTCTGCCTTTTCTGCCTCACAGCTTGCTTTAACAGCATTGTAATACTTTGAGTCAAAGTTTTCCTTTAAGTAGCTTTCAGCCTTGGCGATGAGCTTAGAAATCTCATCCTTGTTCTTTGCCTCAACAGCCTTTGCTTTTGCAAGCTCTTTCTCACATGCTGCTATTTCCGACTCTTTCTCACCCTTTGAAAGAGTCTTATCTCTCTTGATGCCTGCTATTGCTGACTGACACTCTACAACCTTTGTAGTTCCGTCTTTTCTGAGTTCATCAATTTCTTTTTGTATTCCACCAACATATTCGTCGATAGGCTGGCGCAGAGTGCGCTCCTGCTCAGCCGTTAAAATCTTACTATTAGCCATATCTGTCTTCTCCCTTTATTATAGGTACTTTGCACTGAGTCTCAGCAGTTCTTCCTGATTGGTTTCCTTTGTATTGACAATTCCTGAGAGCCGTCCGTTTGACATGACTCCGATACGATTTGTTATACCAAGGATCTCAGGCATCTCAGATGAAACTACAATGACTGTCTTACCCTGCTTTGCCATATTGATTATCAGCTCGTAAATCTCATATTTGGCACCTACATCAATACCTCTTGTAGGCTCATCCATCATGAATACCTGTGGTCCTCTTTCAAGCCATTTACCAAAGATAACCTTCTGCTGGTTTCCTCCTGAGAGAGCTGAAATCATATCCTCCGGTCCCATACACTTTGTGTGCATAATCTTTATCTCATCAGAGGTGGCCTTTGTCATCTTACTGTCTGAAAGTGCCGGTCCATTCTTATAGGAACCGAGATTTGCGATTGTCGTGTTAAAGGTGAGGTTTCCCTTAAGGAAAAGTCCATTTGCTTTTCTTTCCTCTGTGATAAGTGCGAAGCCATAATCCATAGCCTCCTTGGCACAGGTGAAATTCATAAGCTGATTCTTAAAATATACTCGTCCTGCTGCTCTTGTCCTGATTCCAAAAATCGTCTCAAGAAGCTCTGTACGACCTGCTCCGACAAGTCCGTATAGTCCAAATATCTCCCCCTCATGCACATCAAATGTGATGTCCTGCAGATGTGGCTCGTACTTTGTCGAAAGATGCTGTATTGACAAGATTACATCCTTTGGTTTGTTGTCTACCGGAGGGAATCTGTTCTCCAGTACTCGTCCAACCATCGCTGCAATCAGTTCATTCATATTTGTTTCTTTTGTGCTCTTTGTCATGACCAGATTTCCATCTCTAAGAACCGAAATCTCATCACAAATCTCAAAAATCTCATCCATCTTGTGAGAAATATAGATAAGTGAAATACCCTGGTCACGAAGCATCCTCATCATCTGGAACAGCTTTTCAACCTCCTGTACCGTAAGTGATGATGTAGGCTCATCCAATACTATAACCTTTGAGTTGTATGATATTGCCTTTGCAATCTCACACATCTGTCGCTGTGATACTGACATATTTTTCATCGGCTGCTCGAGATTAACTGTCATTCCCAGCTTTCTAAATAGCTCGGACGCTTCTTTTTTCATGCGTCCCTCATCAATCATACCAAATGAATTGACCGGATATCTTCCGAGAAACAGATTGTCTACAACATTTCTCTCAAGACACTGGTTCAACTCCTGATGCACCATCGCTATACCATTTTCCAGTGCATCCTTCGGACCTGAAAAGCTTACCTCTTTTCCGTCCAGATATATAGTTCCCTCGTCCTTCTGGTATGTACCAAAAAGACATTTCATCATTGTCGACTTACCGGCTCCGTTCTCCCCCATGAGACCCATTACAGTACCTTTTTTCACATCAAGATTGATGTGGTCAAGAACCCTGTTTCGTCCAAATGACTTGCTCATGCCACGAATCGATAAGATGTTTTCATTATTCTTATCGCCCATACTTCCTGCTCCTAACTCTATATTTGCTGTCGTCTGTATACACTTTATTTTGGGGAGAGATTTCCCCCTCCCCAACTAAGTGTTTTAAATACCTTTACTGGTTTAAAAGAGCTGTATAAGAAGCTGCATTATCTGTCTTAACCATGTTGATTGCGAATGCATCGTACTGGCTTGGATTTCCAAGTCTGTTTGTGATATTAGACTCTGTCTGTCCGTCACCACCGATGTACTCAACATCAAGATTTAAGAGATCATCATACTTCTGTAAGAGTGGCTGATATGTAGAGCTTAAGAAGTTATCTGAAGCATTGTAGATATTCAGCCATACCTTCTTTGTAGGGTGCTTTGCTGAATCAAGCTGTGTTGAAACAGGTGCCCATACAACTGTTGAATCTGTGAAATCCTTGTAGTTATCTGCTGTAACTGCTACGTTTAATGCGTAGTAAGATCTCTCATCATCCTTGTAAACATATACATCATCGCTTAATACGTTTCCTGCATCATCCTCTGTTCCGATACCTGTATCAATATCTACACCATCGAGTGCGTTTCTAAGTACACGAAGTGTGAGGTAAGCCTGAACGTCAGCATGCTGGCTGATTGTTCCGCCATAGCCCTCTGCGATAGCTGCTACTGCATCACTGTTGGCATCGTATCCGAATGTAGGAACCTTGTTGTCCTTTGACCATGCATTGAACATTGACATTCCCATTCCATCGTTGTTAGAAACAACTACGTCGATTGACTCGCCAAATGATGATGACCATGTTCCGATTGCATTTCCTGCTGTAGCTGCATCCCATGTAGCTCCTGCTGAGTTCTTCATCTCCTGTGAAGCAAGCTCTCTTACTACATAGTCTTTGCCGTTTACAGTAATCTTGCCGTCCTGAACCTCAGCTGCTTTTCCGTCTGAGTTTGTTCCTGCCGGTGCACTGTCAATCTCGCCGCTCTTGTCTACGCCTGTTCCAAGAGCTTTACGAACACCTCTTGTTCTTGCAATTGAATCGTTGTGTCCGATATCACCGATTGCAAGTACATATCCGATAACGCCATCCCCATTTCTATCGATCGTATCGATGTTCTTCTCGATATACTCTTTTACCATTTCTCCCTGAAGTTCAGCTCCCTGATTAGCATCGAAACCTACATAATAGGTATCCTTGTTGTAGTTGAGTGCTGTTTTGTCAAGCTCTCCTGTTGAGCTGTTTGATGGCTGACGGTTGAACCACACGAGTGGTTTGTCCTTGTTTGCAACATCTGATGTCGATGTGCTGCTTCCCCCTTTCTGTGTATCAGAAGAACCCCCATCTGATCCACAAGCGGCCATTGACGCTGCCATAGCAGCTACCATCATGATTGCAACAAATTTTTTCTTCATATATTTTTGTCCCCCTTTGTTTTGTTGGTAAGGCTAGTATACAAAAATATTTCGGGAATCACTATAGAATATTTTTCGATAAACATTAAAAATTTTACTGTTTTTCGTCATGTGGACGAAAATTTTCTAGTTTTTGTTTTTTAGCTACGTCATATTGTTCAGCTTCAACAAAAACGGGCTTTCCGCTTTGTCCTTATTACTTCCTTTGCTCCGTCACTCACAAACATTCCAATCCCTCTTTTCTTATACAAAATTCCTACATCCACAAGTATATTTATGCCCTTTGCCGCTGTAGACGGATTTATCGCATACAGCTTTGCAAGCTCGTTTGTGCTCGGCACGCGCTCATCCTCCAAAAGCACATCCCGCAGTATGTCGTTTTCTATCATTTCGCTTATCTGAATATAGATTGATTTCTCCTGATTCAGAATTTCATTCACATGCTCCGCCTCTTTTCTATACAAATAGAAAACGTTATACGTATGGCTGTATGTACAGTTTACGTTTGGTATATGGTTAAGTATGCTGTACGTATAAAATACTTAGAACCAGTTGTCAGTGATTGAATGAATTACGGGTACAAAAAAGCACCATTTATAGGTGCTGAAAATAAAGAAAACTATAAGCAATACTTATTGTAGCATGTGTAAATTTACACTTCAATCACAGAGATGTGCCAATATTATGTCATAGCATAATAAAAGGGATTAGATGAACACTATCTAATCCCTAAAGGTTATGGTGTAACGATATTTAGTTTCTCTATTGCAACTTCAGTGTCAAGTACATTATTCTCAAAGAAATAGAAGGTAATTTCTTGACCAGCCTCTAAATATGTAATGTCGAGAGATGATTTGTTGCAATTTAATGTAATATTGGTACCATCAAAAAAATTATTTTTTTGACTGATATCAACACAGATTTTTTTTTGAGAGTTATCTATGGATGTGATGATACCGTTTGAATGGAACCAATGAGTATTATCATCTCCGGAAATAGCATTTTCTTCCATAATAGAATCTCCTTTCATGGAACCATTTTTATGTATGAATATCACAACAATTCCGCTTAATATTAATACAAATATTAGAATAAGTAGTCGCTTTTTTTTATCCATTAAAAGTTGTACCTCGCAAATCAGTCCAGTTTCCAAAATCTAAATTTAAATATCGTACATATTCATTCCAACCATCAAATACCATTAAAGTATGGAGTTGATTTCCAGAGCTTTTGCTTTGTATAGTGGCATATCCCTGAACAGCCATGGAATGACCGGAACGTATGTTATCATCTTCATTAATTATTCCGCAATGAACAACTGCCATATTACCACCATCTATACAATTAGTAAAAAAACGGTAATTAGGATTGTCTACCGTGTTTTGAGAAACTGTTACTCCTTTATCTGCACAGAAGGATACAAAGCCAGGACCAACATTATAGACATCTGTAATTCCATATGTAATTCCATTTGATGTACTGCTTACAGAAGTTCCAGTAGCTTCCCATAATCCTAAATAATCTCCAGATACATCAGCAAAGTTTAGTGCACCGTAATATGCAGCACAAGCATATAATGCGCTGATAGCACAAGCGTAATGTGCTGTCTGATCTTCAATATAATCTTCACTAAAAGCCAAGAATTCGTCTAAATGATTGGTAGTAACAAGATTGTAATTTTCATAAATTATTTGAATTTCCAAAAATACATCAGACCAACTTGATGGATCTTTTCCATCTGAATTTATAGAATATGTGCTTGGATTTATAGATTCAGTTTCTCCGTAATTGTTTGTTAAAGTTCCATTGGATTCATCCACAAGTCCATAGGTAAACGGTGCAGTTTTAATAAGTGGTGCATTGTTTAATGAATATGTGCTTTGGGTCGAAGATGCAATAATATCATATGGACTTTTAGCATTTGGGCCAAAAGAATATTCTGAGATAAGTGAGGAGCCGGTAGTATCAAATATGACATATCCATAAGGGGGTGCTGTTGTAATAATAATTAACAATATAACCAATAGCTTTCCCTGTTGATTCATAAAGCTTTATTGGATTAGCAGCAGATAAAGATAATTCGGTATAGGCTCCTTTGGCAAAATAAATTCGACAACGACAAATACCAGTTTCTTTCACTTCTTGATGAAGCCATTAACCTTGATGAAATTGTTCCTGTTTCTTTTGTTACTCATTTCCACGCTTCAACCGGAATACCTCGAAAGCACCAGCTTTATCCGATGCTCAAGGCACTTCTACTCCAGCGTATTTTTTTCAATCCCGACAGATACGCTCCTGATTGCGTTCCTAGAGTACTCTCAGGAACTTCGTGATTTCTGCGACTTTGATGCTGTTCCAGATGGTTCCAAATTTACACGTTTTAAACAGGACTTCTTGTTGGATTTACGATCTTCGAAGACATTGGATTTCGTAATGCTTTTATTCCTCTCCGTGCCTATCCTGGCATAGAACGTAGCTCGAAAGAATGGGAAAATACTTACAAGATCCGTGTAAATGTTGAAAATTCAATCAACCATTTCAAAGATAGTTGCAACATTGCGAATCGTAAGACCCAGAATGAGAAAACGCTTCATGCTGATTTACTTCTTGCCGGAATCACCCAGCTTGTTACTGTAATTGTCGCTGATAAGATTCATCAGTACAAATACATTCGGAGTTTGAAGCCCTTGATTGCCTGATTATTAATATGCATATAATCTTTTCTTCGCAGTTTATCTGGGAAATCTTTTAGTCATGTCTAAATTTAGAAGCACCTACTTTTCATCTTTAAGAATCCTACGTTGCAGAATTCTTACCGCTTTTTAATCAGGAGTGCGCACTTGTTCCGCAATTACCTACTTGTTGTACTTTTTATTATCGTAACTATCCAGAACCACCACACACATTCGCAAAACCGCACGATATTTGTACTTTATCTGCACTCTGTTTAGCATCGCTGCTACACAGCTAATTTCGCTCATATTTGCGGTATGGTTGCATGGTTAACCACTCAAGTAACTAACCTATGAACTTATAATAGATAATATAAATAATATTGTCAACTGTATTTTTCTTCATATAAAAAAGACCATACACTTTAATTCATCTTATTCCCAACAGCACTATGGTAATTCAAATGTCATCCTCTCCCCTGTCGCAGGATGGTCAAAAACAAGCTTGTAGGAGCAAAGTGCAAGCTGCTCCCTCACACCGCCACCGGTGCGTCCGGATTTGCTTCCCGTTCCTGAGTTATTTGAGGCAGGCTTCCCATACTTGGTATCTCCTATCAGTGGATAGCCAATATTTGCAAGCTGCAAACGTATCTGATGGTGCCTTCCGGTGAGAAGCTTTATGTCAAATTCTGTTTTATTGCATTCATTTGATATTATCCTGTACTGAAGCACTGCTTTTTTTGCCAGCTTGTCTTTTTCGCTTGTGATTTTAGATGTATTGGTAAGCTTGTCGAAGGAGATATAATCTGTGAGAGTATGCCATGCCAGATCATGATTATCTTCTTTATTAGCTTCTTCCTTATCTGCTCCTGACACTCCCTGACCTCTGCTTGCCGCACGATAATATTTCTCGGTTGTATGCTCCTTTATCTGCCTGCTCAAGGATGCCGCGGCTTTCTGATTCTTGGCAAATACCATCACGCCCTCTACCGGCTGGTCGAGTCTGTGCACTATACCGACATAGGGCGGCTCATTTTTAGCCGCCCTGTAATTTCTTATGAAGCTCTCCATATCCTGCTGCCCTATACGCCTGGTCTGTGTAGCAATTCCCGCCGGCTTGTAGCAGATGATTATGTCGTTGTCTTCGTAAATGATATCTGGTTTTCCCATGTTGTAACTCCCGCAAATTGTTATTGTAAATTTTAACTGTTCAGCACATTTACAGTTGCGATACGCAAGCATATCCGTTTATTTGCCCGACTGTTCCTTTATGAGAGACATAAATGCCTCCTCCTCGACAGGCTTGGAGTATGCATAACCCTGATAATACATAGGTCCAAACTGCTTTAGATACTCCGCCATCTCATGAGTCTCAATACCCTCTATACACGAACGCATCCTGATACGTCCGGTGAAAACAAGAATGGACTCGACAATCGCCTGCTTTAATTCATCCTCCATGACGTCCTTCGTAAATGAGCGATCTATCTTTATCTCGCCCACCGGAAGCTCCAGCGCCAGACTCAGTGATGCCGAGCCTGTTCCGTAATCATCTAACGCTATCTGTATGCCATGCTCCTTGAAAAAGGATATCTCCCTCTTTAGGAAATCGTGGTCTAAATCCTTACATCTTTCTGTAAGCTCTATCCAAAGATCCTCTTTTGGAAAATCAAGTCTCTCAACCATATTTAGCACATCCGTGCGGAATGCCGTATTTTCAAGCTGTGTGGCCGCTATATTTACATTTATGAAGAAATCAGGTATGACCTTCTTGAATCTCTTTGCCGCCACAAGCGCTGTCTCAATAATCCAGTTTCCGAGTATGTAAATACAAGGATCCTCCTCAAGCCATGGAATAAATGAATCCGGTGGCACAAATCCGTACTTATCATTTTTCCACCTGATAAGAGCCTCAGCTCCGACTATCCTTCCGTCCGTGGCGCTGACTATTGGCTGATAGCATAGGAAAAATCCCTTACAGCCGTCCATGACGCTCTTATGGATTTCCGCAATCTGCTCCATATTTTTCATATTGTCATGAATTATGGTACTGTCAAAAAACACCAGATCTCCGTGCTTTTCATGCTTCGATATGCTGAGCGCATATGTGGCGCTGTTTAGCAGATTGTACGGTGTGCCGGAGTAGTTTTTTGCTGTCACTGCTCCACCAGCAAGCCTAAGCTGAACCATTCCATCGCCAAGCTTCACCCCGGCCTCAGCTACTTTTTTCACCTTAAGATACAGCTCACTGATCTCATCATGCTCTGCGTATGGCTTAATGAATGCAAACTTTGTTCCATCCATTCTGAATACGTAAAGGTCTCCGCTCACTACCTTTAAAAGCTCATCGCCATAATTCTTCAATACCTCATTGCCCAGCTCATATCCGTAGGTATCATTGATGTGTCCATACTTTGTTATTCCGATGATAAGCACTGCTGCCGACTCATATCTGAAAATATAGTCATTCAGGCAGCTTCCAAGCATCTTCATATTCCAGAGGTTGGTAACAGAATCAACCGAATCCGATATGCCATGATTCAGTATTGAGCCTGCAAAAATATCAGGTCTTCCATCCACACCCTTTATTATGCGGCCATGACCTGTACAGCTCACAAACACTCCGTCCTCATCCATTACACGGTAGGTGAGATTAAATGCATCCTTTTTCCCCGAATGTACCGCATCCACTTCCTTATGGTACATCATTATATCATCCGGATGTATTTTACTTTTCCATCTGTCCTCTGTGTTTAAGTCATATTCACTGTCAATTCCCATAAAACCAAATGCATTTTTGGACCATCTGGTCACATTGGTCTCCATATTTGTGACAAACATATATATTCTTTGCGATGCCTCTGATAACACCGGAAAAAGCTTCTCATCAAGGCCATCCAGGTCAAGCTCATCAGAGCTCTCATGACGTACCTCGGCTTCCGATAACAGCATGTCTGTCGCGTCAAACAATTCTTTTTGAAGTTCATTTTCCGACCTTCCTTTTCCCTCTTTTAAGGTACGTGCGTTCTCAAGCGCCATATGTGCCTCAGCTATCCATGCCGGCATACTCTGACCTGTGTATTTTGCCACTCCGATTGTGACAGTCACCGGTGCCTCAAGCTGCATATTTTGCGCAGTCTCAGGAACCCGCTCTTCTATCCTTTTGCGAATGAGCTGCATCATATTCCCGCTTGTCGTATCAAAGGCGACTACAAACTCATCTGCATCAAATCTGGCTATATAAAAATCATACTCTGCCGCAAGCGCCTTCAACGCAAAAGCTGTCGCCACAAGCACCTTGTCTCCTTCGAGTGGACCGTATTCCTTATTTATTGATTTTAAATCATCAACATCTATCACATAAAGATACAGCTTGCTATGGCCTGACCCTGCCCCTGCCCTTACCTTTGCACTGATATATTTATCAAAAGCACTCCTGTTGTTCATACCGGTCAGTAAATCTGTGGAAATGAGTGATTTCTGGCTGTTACTGTACACAAGCATATAGCTAAGTGTCACCCCACATACAAACGAAGGCAGCATCGGTGTAAAATACTGGACAAATAACATAATAACAGGCAGCACTGCAAACGAAGCCATGCGCCTGTATTTATCGCGGTTCACATAATTTTCCGGCAGAAATGACTTGTAAAATGCCCTGATGCAGCTATATATAGCCGGTATAAATGCTATAACAGCTTCTGTAATCATCTCATTCCTGAAGCTTGTCCACTTCAGATACATGACCGTAATCATCATGATACATATGGCAGCCTGCGCTGCTATGCGCACGATTCTTCCGGATTTAAGCCGGATAAATACAGATTGCTGCTCTGCCTCACAATACAAAAACCAATGATATGATAGCAGCGCTATCAATATAAAGTAAATGACCGTAAATGTATCAAGCACCAGCCTTTCCGGCGCCCACAGACCATATACTATGATAGCTATAATATAATCCACCACAACTGCTGCCGCTGTAAGCATACCTACTGCCAGAAATTGATGGTTGCTGTATGTTTTATCATCAGATTTCAAAAATCTGAAACATATAACCCCCAGTATCAGCAGACACATAAAGTTCATCTGCCCATACAGTGTTCCTATTACTATACTGCTCATTATACTCTCCTCATGTTGTCCTGACATCCTCACCGCGAGACTATCAAAATTCCTACCCATATGGTGGTAATATCTCTTTATATTGTATCAACTTAATGAGTCGTTAGCAATGGTATTTAAAAACTAATTCTGACAATTTAAAATTCTTTTTGCACATTCTATCTGTTCCTCTGTCGGAGGCTCCACCCCCTCAAGCTGATACGGTATACCAAGCTCCTTCCACTTGAACACACCAAGTGTGTGGTACGGCAGCACCTCAACCCTGTCCACTGTTTTAAGTGTGTCGATAAATTCTCTAAGCTGCTTTAAATACTTCTCATCCGTAGTGATTCCCGGCACAAGCACATGGCGTATCCACATTTTTTTACCATTGTCAGATAAATACTGCGCCATATCCAATATATTTTTGTTTGTCTGACCTGTAAGCTTTTTATGTTCTTCATCATCAATGTGCTTTATGTCCAGCATAAAAAGGTCAGTGTATTTCATAAGCTCATTAAACTTACCAAAGAAAGGTTCTTTTCTCGTAAACGGATTTCCAGATGTATCAAGACATGTATTTACGCCATTTTCCTTTGCAAGCCTGAAAAGTTCTGTAACAAAATCTATCTGTAAAATGGCTTCGCCTCCGCTTACTGTGATACCACCTGTCTGCTTCCAGTACGCCTTATAGCGCATGGCTGTCTTTAGCACCTCTTGCGGTGTCATAAGCTTTGCACCATCATTTTCGCCGCATTTGGCCCATGTGTCCGGGTTGTGGCAGTATTTACAGCGCATATTGCAGCCCTTCAAAAATACTATATATCTCACTCCCGGGCCGTCGGCTGAACCGAAGCTTTCTACCGAGTGTACTCTTCCTAGTGTTTCTCCCATGTTTTACCTCCTTCAGGTTGTTGCTGCTACTTTTATTTTATGGTACGGAATTTTCGGTAACCCGCCGACCGGGACTTTGCAATGCTCAGGTTCTTCGGGCTAAGAGGCTGTATGAATTATGATTTAGGTTTTCTATGCTTGACGCGACCGGCTTTTACGCGCCTTCCATGGCGCATAACGCCTTGCCCATGCGTCCATGCATGGGCATCGCTGGCTGTGTTCATAATTCTAACAGCCTCTAAGCCCTGCGAAATTCGCATTGCTAAGTCCCGGTCGGCGGGTTGCCGAAAATTCCTTACGCTGTGGTGTTATTTAAAAAATCAGAATATGCAGGCACTTGGCCTGCACATTCTGGAATGTTTTATACATTATTATTTTTATATTACATTCTCTCGTGACATGTACGTGAGATTACATCGAGCTGCTGCTCTCTTGTGAGGTCGATGAACTTAACTGCGTATCCTGATACTCGGATTGTGAAGTTTGCGTACTCCTCCTTCTCAGGATGCTCCATTGCATCGATGAGCTTCTCTTTACCGAATACATTTACATTGAGGTGATGTGCACCCTGGTCGAAGTATCCGTCCATTACGTTTACAAGGTTGTCGATTCTCTCTCCCTCGTTGTTTCCGAGTGCTCCCGGGTTGATGGTCTGTGTATTTGAGATTCCATCAAGTGCCCACTCATATGGAAGCTTTGTGAGTGAGTTTAAGGATGCGAGAAGTCCGTTCTGCTCTGCGCCGTATGATGGGTTTGCTCCCGGTGAAAGCGGCTCTCCTGCTTTACGTCCGTCAGGCATTGCTCCTGTAGCTTTTCCGTATACTACGTTTGATGTAATTGTAAGGATTGATGTTGTCGGCTCTGAATCACGGTATGTGTGATGCTTCTTTAACTTGTCCATGAATGTCTTAAGAAGCCATACACCGATTTCGTCCGCGCGGTCATCATCGTTTCCGTATTTAGGGAACTCTCCCTCGATTTCGAAATCCTTTGCCAGTCCGCTCTCGTCACGTACTACTTTAACCTTTGCATATTTGATTGCTGAAAGAGAATCGATTACGTGTGAGAATCCTGCGATTCCTGTTGCGAATGTTCTCTTTAAGTCTGTATCCATGAGTGCAAGCTCTGCTGCCTCATAGTAGTATTTGTCATGCATGTACTGGATAAGGTTTAATGTATTTACATAGATGTCTACTAACCAGTCCATCATCTTGTCGTATTTCGCCATTACCTCGTCATAGTCAAGGTACTCTGCTGTGATAGGTGCGTAGTTTGGTCCTACCTGCTCACCTGATTTCTCATCAACACCACCGTTGATAGCGTAGAGGAGACATTTTGCAAGGTTCGCACGTGCTCCGAAGAACTGCATCTCTTTACCTGTCTGTGTTGCAGATACACAGCAGCAGATTGCATAATCATCGCCCCATACAGGCTTCATTGCGTCATCGTTCTCATACTGGATTGAGCTTGTCTCAATTGAGATGCGGGCTGCATAATCCTTGAAGGTCTGAGGAAGCTTTGATGAGTAGAATACTGTGAGGTTTGGCTCCGGTGCAGGTCCCATGTTCTCTAATGTATGTAGGAAACGGAAGTCTGTCTTTGTAACCATTGAACGTCCGTCCACACCTGTTCCTGCCACGTCAAGTGTTGCCCATACAGGATCACCTGAGAATAACTGGTTGTATGAAGGGATACGTGCAAATTTAACCATACGAAGCTTCATTGTAAAATGATCAATGAGCTCCTGTGCTTCCTGCTCTGTAAGAATGCCCTTGTCCATATCTCTCTTGATATAGATATCAAGGAATGTAGATACACGTCCTACTGACATTGCTGCACCATTCTGTGTCTTGATTGCTGCAAGGTATCCGAAGTATAACCACTGAACTGCCTCTTTTGCGTTTGTTGCAGGTCTTGAGATATCATATCCGTAAATCTCTGCAAGCTTCTTCATATCCTCAAGACATTTGATCTGCTCTGCGATTTCCTCTCTTAAACGGATAACATCATCTGTCATCTGTCCACAGCCACAGTTTGCCTTATCCTTCTTTTTCTCCTCGATGAGATAATCAAGTCCGTATAATGCTACACGACGGTAATCGCCCACGATACGTCCACGGCCGTATGTGTCAGGAAGACCTGTAAGGATCTTTGCATGACGAACCTTCATCATCTCAGGTGTGTATGCATCGAATACTGCTGTGTTGTGTGTCTTATGATATTTTGTAAAAATCTCCTTGAGCTTGTCGCTTACATCGTAACCATATGTCTCAGCAGCCTGCACCGCCATCTTGATTCCACCGTATGGCATGAATGCTCTCTTTAACGGCTTGTCTGTCTGAAGGCCAACGATCTGCTCGAGGTCCTTTAATGACTCATCTATATATCCAGGACCGTACGCTGTGATTCCTGTTACAACCTCTGTCTCCATGTCAAGAACTCCGCCCTTGGCACGCTCTTCTTTCTGTAATTTCTGGAGTGCATCCCACAGCTTGTTTGTAGCATCTGTCGGATCAGCTAAAAAGCTCTCGTCTCCGTCATATGGAGTGTAGTTGTCCTGAATGAACTGACGAACGTTGATTTCCTCTTTCCAAAGACGTCCTTCAAATCCATCCCACTCTTTCATTTCTATCATTGTAATATCCTCCTTAAAATGTGTGAATGTTACTTCGTTTTATTAGTTTTGTTTAACTGTGGTTAGTATATACTTACTACAGTATTTTTGTCAATATCCATGTTGTTTCTTTTGAGATACATTCCCTGGTTATTTATACGACTATGGCCGATTTTATAATCAAAAAGAGCCAACTGTCCGGGTTTATCGCCCAGACGGTCGGCTCTTATTTGTTATATTTCATGTGGTTATTCCACTTATCCGTCAGTCATATAACACGTTCATAGTAGACTATTTTTCTCAATAAAGCAATAGTGTTTTAGAACTATTTTTATTCTTTTCTATTCCGCACGGACCGCCCAGCGCATCTTCGTAGACCTGGCACGTCCGTTCTGAGCACATTCCTGTGCTGATGGGCGAATCACATCTTTTGAATAGTCGCTGTATATTCCTGCTTTATATCCTGCCTTGAGTGCCTTTTTGACCAGCTTGTCCTCTCCTGAATGGAAGGTAAGGATGGCAGCTCTTCCACCCGGCTTTAATGCTCCCGGAAGCTTTTCCATAAACTCATATAGCACCTCAAACTCATGGTTTACGTCTATGCGCAGCGCCTGGAATGTGCGCTGACAGGTCTTTTTGATTATGTCCTTCTTATCCTTTTCAGGCAGAAAATCGAGTGTCTGCTCTATAACGTGACGAAGCTTTGTGGTCGTATCTATGCGGTTGCCCTTCCTGATCTCGTCTGTGATTGCCTTTGCAAGCTCCTCGCAATACGGCTCATCTGAGTTCTCATAGAGCATACCCGAAAGCTCCTCACGGGATATATTGTCAAGACGCTCTGCCGCACTGATACCGGCATTTGGATTAAGACGCAGATCAAGCGGTCCATCCACCTTAAACGAAAATCCACGCTCAGGATTATCTATCTGCATTGATGAAACTCCAAGGTCTGCAAGTATGAAATCAAAGCCTCCTACTTCCTTTGCAATCTCATCTATTGTGCAGAAGTTCTGAAGCTTTATGGTGAGAATATCCTCTCCAAAGCCGGCTTCAGCGAGACGCTTTTTTGTCTTTTCAGACTCGATTGGGTCAACATCAGTAGCATACATATGTCCCCGTCCTTCAAGCTTTTCAAGCATTGCCTTTGTGTGTCCACCGTATCCAAGTGTGGCATCAAAGCCTGTCTGTCCCGGCTTTATGTCCAGAAAATCTATGATTTCTTTTACCATTATGGATATGTGCATGCCTGCAGGGGTATTTCCCTTGCTGATGACATGCTCAATTGTATCCTTGTATTTCTTTGGATTTAATTCCTTGTATTTTTCCTCAAATTTTTTGGGATATTTTCCGCTATAGTGCACGCGGCGCTTATGCTGTTTTTCTTCGCTCATTTTATGCTCCGTTTCATTCTGGGTTTGAACTGTTACGCTGACCTTTTGCTACAGTATAACTTTTATTTCTTTCTTCCGCAAGATAATGACTTACATTACTACACCATCTGCACGAGCCACACATCGCTTTTCACCATGAAGTATCCGATGACTACCTTTATCAGCTCTGTGGCCTGCACAAGGAAGTACACTGCTACTATGCCAAGTGCTGTGTATTTAGCGAGCACAAATGCCACCGGCACCACTATCACCCACGTAAATACGGAGTCAAACAAAAATGTGACCAGTGTCTTGCCACCTGAGCGCAGTGTGAAATACGACGAATGTGTAAATGCACAAAACGGCATAATTATCGCAGATACCGCTATGAAGCTTGTTGCGAGTGACTTTATTTCGTCTGTTGTGTTATATATCTGAGGGAAGAATCCTCCTACCAGAAGCATGACCGCCGCCATTATAGAACAGCAGAACACACTGAACACTATCATCTTGTTATCCGCATCCTTTGCCTTTTCAAGCTCACCTGCTCCAAGATACTGCCCTACAACTATGCTAATGCATGCACCAAGCTGTATAAACACGATATTGAAAAGGTTTGTTATCGTTGTCGCAATATTTAAGCCTGCGATTACCGAGAGCCCTCGTACTGAATAGCACTGTGTAACCGTTGTCATGCCTGCTGCCCAAAACAGCTCATTGAGCATGAGTGGCAGTCCCTTGATGAATATAGTCTTAAACTCACCAAACGGCATTCCTATTCCTCTGTAAGCACCCTCAAGGTATCTGTTCCTGTCCCTGTTTTTATGCGCCCACAGCACAACAATTATTGTCTCAATATATCGCGACATCACCGTGGCAATAGCTGCTCCCGCCACACCCAGCTTTGGTATCGGTCCTATTCCGAAGATGAGCAGAAAATCAAGCACAGCATTGCTTCCAACTGCTGCAAAGCTTGCAACCATCGGTACAAGAGTTTGTCCTGTTTCCTTTATGTTTGTCGCATAGGCCTGTGTCACAGCAAACGGTATGAGCCCTATCATAACAATTGCCAGATATTCCTTTCCATATGCCAGTGCTACCTCAGTGGCACCGTTTCCCGCCGTATCTGTCAGATAAAGTGAAATGAGCCCCGTTCCGTTTGTGATAAACAGCGTCATCGCTATTGCTGTAACAAGCAGCGCTGCATACAGCTTGAATCTGAAGGAATACATATGCCCCTTATGATTTCCCTTGCCAAAATACTGTGCTCCGAATATACTTGCCGCTGACACCGCCCCAAATACAGCCAGATTGTACACAAATATGAGCTGGTTTACGATTGCTACTCCCGACATCTGCTCTGTACCAAGCTGTCCTACCATAATGTTGTCCAGAAAGCTTACCAGATTTGTGATCGCATTCTGGATTATCATTGGTATGGCCAGCATGAGATAGCGCTTATAAAATGCCTTGTCTCCTATATATTTTTGTCTGAATTTATGCATGTTTGTCCCCCTTTCGATTTCTCCATGGTTCTTTCGTGCAATGCTACTATTCTACTACGTCAGACTTTATTTTTCAAATATTTTATGTGTTTTTCCTTAACTTATTTTAAATAAAAATACATTAAAGCTCCCGGCTGACAACACTATTTGCGCTGTCAATCGGGAGCTCTTAATTTAGTTGTTAATTATAGTTTTACTTTTTATGCCAATATCCTGTTTATTTGTTTACTGCCGGTTCATATCCTGTGTTTCCTGATATTTCCTGATTACGAAAAACATGGTAGTTCCATCGCCCTCTTTGCTGGTAGCCCATATCTTGCCACCGTGATCCTCTATAATCTTCTTTACGATGGAAAGCCCTATGCCGCTGCCTCCGGTAGCCGAATTTCTCGACGCATCCGCCCTGTAAAATCTGTCAAAAATATATGGCATATCTCTCTGGTCGATTCCTCGCCCATTGTCCTCGATTTCAACCTGTATGAAATCACCGACATCATTTATCCTGATATCTATATAGCTTTGTGTCTTGTTCATATACTTCACCGAATTGCCGACGATATTGTTTATCACACGGCGAAGCTGCTCCGGATCAGCAATGATAAGCACGTTGCTATCCACATGATTCTCATATGAAAGTCTGATATTTTTTGCCTCAAGATCGAGTCCTATTTCCTCAACACAGTCGTTAAAATAATCTGTGACATTTATCTTCGCAAAATTGTATGGAATCCTGTTCGTGTCAATCTTTGAGTAAAGCGTAAGCTCATTGATCAGCTTATCCATATCGTTTGCCTTATTGTAAATGGTTCTGACGTATTTATCTACCTTTTCAGGGGTGTTTGCCACTCCGTCGAGTATACCCTCGGCATATCCCTTTACCGCAGTAATAGGAGTCTTTAAATCATGCGCGATATTGCTTATTAACACTCTGTTTTCAGACTCATTCGTCACCTTTTCCTCGGCATTTTTCTTGAGGCGGGCACGCATCTGCTCAAACGCAGTACACAGCTCGCTAATCTCTCCGTCGCTCGGGCTCGTCTCAAGCTCAAAGTCCAGATTGCCCTCTTTGATATTCTCCGCAGCAATCCTAAGCTTCTTTATCGGGGTAATGATGCTTCGGTAAATCCACACTATAAGCATAACAGCCGTAGTAATAAGTATAAATACAAGCGCAAATGCTCCCTCTATCAGAACAGTCCTGACCTCAGGAATCACACACGCGGTTGATGTCACTATGTAAAGACTCGCCTCATCACCATCACTGTCACGAAAATTCAGCTGCTTTATGAGCACCTTGTCATCACTGTCCATATAGCTGCTCACATCAGAGCTGCTCTGCTTATTGGATATTCGCGGAAGCTTTCTCAAAATATCATCATTGTCAATTCCACCATTGAAAATGAGTTCTCCTTCACTTTTCACTATGAGATATGAATACTTCTTCTCCAGCTTCTTATTTATCTTAGTCAGATAATCACTATCAAGAAGCTTGGCTGGTTCAATGAGCGATGTCTTCTCCAGCTCATCATATGTGCGCCCTGTCACCTTGTTCAGAAACTGCACCGTGTCAGTGAGCGCGAGCATGCCCGCATCCTCCATGCCATATGTCTTGTTTATGGCCTTTAGCTGAATCTTATTGAAGCCCACAAGCACCATGCCGGTGAGCACAACAGGCACAAAAATAATTATGCAGAATGATATAGCAAGTTTTGTTTTTATCTTCATAGTATTCTCCATTTGAATAAATTAATAAGCCACTTTATATATACAACAAGGACATATCCTTTCGCATTTGAATTTGATATGTCCTATTAATACTACAATATCTACTATATTTTTTAAAAATCACTACAGCTTAAAGCGGTATCCCACTCCCCAAATAGTCTCAATATACTGTGGCTTTGCAGTGTTCATCTCGATTTTCTCACGAATCTTCTTAATATGTACAGTGACTGTCGCGATATCTCCGACCGAATCCATATTCCAGATTTCCTTGAAGAGCTCCTCCTTGGTAAATACATGGTTTGGATTCTCAGCAAGGAATGTGAGCAGGTCAAATTCCTTTGTGGTAAACTGCTTTTCCTCTCCGTTTACCCACACACGGCGGGCTGTTTTGTCAATCTTGATGCCACGAATCTCAACGATATCATTCTCAGGTGTGGCACTTCCAATGAGACGCTCATATCTTGCCAGATGAGCCTTTACCCTGGCAACAAGCTCTGATGGAGAAAACGGCTTTGTGACATAATCATCTGCACCGAGTCCGAGTCCTCTTATCTTGTCTATGTCATCCTTCTTGGCTGAAACCATGAGTATCGGTGTGTTCTTTTTCTCACGAATCTGTTTGCAAATCTCAAAACCATCAATGCCCGGCAGCATAAGGTCGAGAATAAACAAATCAAAATCCTCCGCCAATGCCCTTGCCAGACCACTTGTACCATCATTCTCCACCTCTACCTCAAAGCCACTCAGCTCCAGGTAATCCTTCTCAAGATCAGCAATTGCAACCTCGTCCTCTACTATCAAAATTCTGCTCATATCCGTTCCTCCTGAAAATAAAAAGCCATGGAAACCGACTCAATGTCAGTCCCATGACTTGATTATATCATATATCCGATAACTTCTGTCTAAATTTTCTCTAAATTCTTTCTAATATATATAGGACTTTGTTTAGAGATACTTCTTAAGGTCCTCAACCTTATCAAGTGCCTCCCAAGGCAGCTTGATATCTGTACGTCCGAAGTGTCCGTATGCTGCTGTCTGGCGGTAGATAGGCCTTCTGAGGTCAAGCATCTTGATGATTCCGGCAGGACGAAGGTCGAAATTCTCCCTTACGATTTCGACGATTCTGTCATCTGCAAGCTTTCCTGTGCCGAATGTATCAACCATGATAGATGTTGGCTGTGCAACACCGATAGCATATGAAAGCTGAATCTCACACTTGTCAGCAAATCCTGCTGCTACAAGGTTCTTTGCTACGTAACGTGCTGCGTATGCTGCTGAACGGTCTACCTTTGTACAGTCCTTTCCTGAGAAAGCTCCGCCGCCGTGACGTGCATATCCACCGTAGGTGTCTACGATAATCTTACGACCAGTGAGACCTGCATCTCCGTGTGGTCCACCTATTACGAAACGTCCTGTAGGATTGATAAAGAACTTTGTCTCATCGTCAATCATATCCTTTGGAAGAATTGGATCAAATACATATTTCTTGATGTCCTCATGGATCTGCTCCTGGGTAACATCCTCGTCGTGCTGTGTTGAAAGTACAACTGCCTCAAGTCTTACCGGCTTTCCTGCCTCATCATACTCTACTGAAACCTGTGTCTTTCCGTCCGGACGAAGGTATGTAAGTGTGCCGTCTTTTCTAACCTTTGTGAGCTGGAATGCAAGCTTGTGCGCGAGTGCGATTGGGTATGGCATGTACTCCTTGGTCTCATTTGTAGCATATCCAAACATCATTCCCTGATCTCCGGCTCCGGTGTCGAGGTTGTCTGTAAGGTCGCCCTCTTTTGCCTCCAGTGCCTTGTCAACTCCCATGGCGATATCAGCAGACTGCTTGTCGATTGAAACCATTACTGCACATGAGTTTCCGTCGAGTCCCTTCTTTCCGTCATCATATCCGATCTCAAGTGCTGTTTTTCTGACGATTGCAGGAATATCAAGCTGTGCCTTTGTGGTAATCTCTCCTGTTACAAGGATGAAGCCTGTACAGCTTGCTGTCTCACATGCGACACGGCTCATCGGGTCCTGCTGTATGCATGCATCAAGGATGGCATCTGATACTGCATCGCAGAGCTTATCCGGATGTCCCTCAGTTACTGATTCTGATGTAAATAATAATTTCTCCATTAATTATCTGTTGCTCCTTTCATACTGTGTGACCAATATTTTTCCAATAAAAAACCACTTACTGCAAATAAGTGGATTAAAATTAAGATAATAAAAATCCTCTTATTGTTCGATTACTCGCTCAGGTTGGCACCTTCCTGTTTTCTAACGGGGTTGCCGTGACTTCATAGATCCTTTGTATCTCCATCACTCTGAATAAGAGAAGTTACAATATAGAATTTTTCAAATCTCTGTCAGCTATATTACTACCACATGATATATATGTCAAGTATCATTTTCGATACAGATTTATCAATAATCCATTTTCGATACCCTATTCATTATTTATAAGCTATTTTATGCAATTATTCTTTCTTCTTTATTGACTTTCATGATTTTGGTAATTATACTAAAATTTGTATTTATAGTACTATACACACAATATCAAAATAAATTTTTGGAGTAACTCATGATTAAAATCAGCATAAAAGATGCGCAGATTGGTATAGTGGCAGCAGAACCGATAAAGACCCCTCTGGGGCAGATACTTGCACTGCCCGGCACACCACTCACCCGTCAGCTCATCAACAAAATGAAGCTATATAAGGTAGGCAGCATCTCAATTCAAAACCCATCCGATGCAGCAGCACCGCAAGCCGGCGAAAATACAGCAAAGCGAGACAAGGTAACACCTGTACCCAAAACCCGCGCACATGAGATGGTGACCAACATCCAGCGTGTTCAGGCCTCAGAAGAGTTCCGAGGCTTCCAGCTCAAATACATCACTTGTATAAATCAAATCAAGGATACCTTTGGCAAAATCTGTGCCGGCGAAAAATCCTTTGATGAGGCTGCGCTTCTTACTGCTGTCATTGACCTTTCCGCATCGTGCGGCACTACAATCGAGACCTTTGACATGCTCTACAACATGCGCACCATTGCAGACCCGTTGTACTCACACTGTCTGAATGTAGGGCTTATTACAAGGATGATCGGACGATGGCTTCATATGGAAAAGACAGATGTGAATACGCTTACTATCGCAGGAGTACTTCACGATATCGGTAAATGCAAGATTCCCGATGATGTGCTAAACAAGCCTGACAAGCTCACAGATGAAGAATTTGCGCTCATAAAAAAGCACCCACAGTTTGGTTTTGATTTGATTAGGGATCTGCAGATTGACTCCAGAATAAAGCGCACAGCCCTCATGCATCATGAGCGCTGTGATGGCTCAGGCTATCCTTCACAGCTTGACAGCTCACTGATTGACGACTTTGCCATGATAACAGCCATTGCCGATGTATATGATGCCATGACTGCTGCCAGACGCTATCGCGCACCACTTTGTCCGTTCGCTGTCATATCAAGCTTTGAGAGTGAAGGTTTTACAAAGTACAATACAAAGTTCCTGCTTTTGTTTTTGAAAAAGCTTGCTACCACATACCAGAGCAACCGTGTAATGCTCAACGACAGCCGGTTCTGTAATATTGTGATGCTCAACCCACATGAGCTGTCACGCCCTATAGTACGCTTTGATGACGGCAGTATACTTGATTTGTCCACAAACCGCGAGCTTTTTATCAAATCGGTGATGTAAACCGATTTAAAATCAAAAGGGTTATAAAATAACCAAAAATAAGAACCGTGCATCTACAGTAAGATGCTGCCGGTTCTTATTTTATATATTGCATTTATATTGTGTTTACATTTCATGCTTTACGTATATATCTATTACGATACCTTGAGTATGAACTTCTGAAGCTCCTTCTCATCCTCTACCCTGGCAATTTTTGCACCAATCTTTGTAAGCTTCTCCTCGAGTGCCTCATAGCCTCTCTGGATATAGTAGATATCATCAACCACTGTGATGCCCTCTGCTGCAAGACCTGCTATAACCAGTGCAGCTCCTGCTCTTAGGTCAGGTGCATTCACTCTGGCACCTGTGTATCTTTTCACGCCGCTGATAATTGCTATATTGCTCTCTACCTTTATATCAGCTCCCATTCTGGTGAGCTCGTCAACATACTTGAAACGATTCTCAAATATGCTCTCCGTCACTGTACTGGTGCCCTCAGCGATACCCAAAAGCACCGCCATCTGTGGCTGCATATCTGTCGGGAAGCCCGGATATGGAAGTGTTGTGACCTGTGTATGCTTTAAATGTCCGTCTGATATTACTCTGACTGAGTCATCAAACTCCTCTACCTGGCAACCTACCTCCAACAGCTTTGCTGTGGTGGCCTCAAGATGCTTTGGAATGACATTCTTTACCAGCACGTTGCCTCCTGCTGCCGCAACTGCAAACATGAATGTACCGGCCTCAATCTGATCCGGAATGACAGAATACTCTGTAGCATGTAATTTCTCCACACCTACAATTCTGATGACATCGGTTCCTGCGCCCCTGATATTTGCTCCCATGCTGTTTAAGAAGTTTGCCACATCAACGACATGAGGCTCCTTAGCCGCATTCTCGATAACAGTCTTGCCATCTGCCATGGCTGCAGCCATCATAATATTGATTGTGGCACCTACAGAAACCTTATCCATATATATGTGTGTGCCCTTAAGCTCCTTTGCCCTGGCGATGACAAGGCCATGAGCTATGTCTATGTCTGCTCCCATGGAGCGGAAGCCCTTCATATGAAGGTCAATTGGCCTGCTTCCAATATCACAGCCTCCCGGAAGCGCAACCTCTGCATGCTTGTATTTTCCAAGTAATGCACCAATTAAATAATATGATGCCCTGATTCGTCTGATGAATTCATTATCGACATTTACGCCCCTGATAAATGAACCGTTTATCTTTACCTTGTGTATATCCACGCGCTCCACATGTGCGCCGATTTCTTCGATTGCCTGAAGTAAGACATTGATATCCCTTACATTTGGCAAATTATCTATTGTTACAGTCTCGTCTGTCATTATGGCAGCGGCCAAAATAGCAAGTGCAGCATTTTTAGCTCCACCAATTTCAACTTCACCGTATAAAGGATTTCCACCTTTGATTACGTACTGTTCCATATTCCACCTCTATGAATTCAGGAGTATACTTCCTCCTAATATACTATTCTCAATTTACACTATTGTTATACATCCAACTACAAATTTCATTTATAACGGCATACTTAAGCCGTCATTTGTGCCGTTGCTACTGTCTATAGCTGACACAGCAGCTACTACTATTATCTTATAATAAACCGATAGATAAGCTCTACAATTCAAGTGCCTCCACCAGCTTCTCTACTGTCTGCTCCACATCAAGCCCCTCCTCGGAAACCTCGATGTCTGCATACTGCTCATACAATTTTGAGCGCTCTTCAAAAAGGGTCTCTAAAGTCTGCCCTTTCTTTAATACTACACCTCTACCCTTTATGTCTGCAAGTCGTTTTTCCAAAATAGCATAAGAAACCTTGAGATACACAACTCTGCCTATCTCCTTAAGATGCTCCATGGCCTCTTTTCCGTATACCACCGAACCGCCTGTAGCTATAATGGCCCTATCAGCCCTGATAGAGGCATTGACACGGTTCTCTACCTCTATAAAACCATCCGTGCCCTTTTCCTCAATTATCTCACGCAGAAGCTTTCCCTCCTGCTCCTGTATCAGTAAATCCGCATCCAGGAAGCTGTATCCCAGCACCTTTGCAAGTATTACGCCTATGGTACTCTTTCCAACTCCCGGCATGCCTATAAGTACGATATTAGTTTTCTGTTCCATCTACTGCCTCAGTATTCTCTGTATCTGTACTATTGGTGCTTTCTGACTGCTGTGTGCTCTCTGTAGCGCTTGTGTCTGCTGCCTTTTTGTCCTTCTTGGTAGTAGTAAAATAATTGTGAATCTTGATCTTGTCAAGCTGCTTCTGCTTTACAGACCATTTTTCATCGTCCTGCCATCCTGAAAGGATGCCATTGTAATATTTGTCCTCTTTATTGCCCTTTACGGTTTTTCTGTTTGACTCTGTTGCTTCATCATCGGTCTTTTTGTCGAGCCTTACGATATAGTAAGTGCTGTCTGTAGTGATGAGGTCTGAGGTCTGTCCCTCCTCGAGGGAATTGAGTGCATCTACAACGCTCTGATCAAGATTGTTTGTAGTGTATACACTGTCCTTTGTCTTGCTGCCCTTTGTCTTGCTGTCCGATGACTTTGAGCTCTCTGTAGACTCTGTGTCATCTGATTTCTTATCTGAATCATCTGTCTTCTCCGCATCCGGATCAACGTATGTGGCGTATGTGCCTGTTGTGGCTTTAGTGCCTGCTGCCTTGGCTGCATCCTCTAAGGATGATCCGCCTGCAAGCGCCTCTACCACTGCATCTGCCTGTGCCTTTATCTGTGCTGACTGCTCATCTGTATATGTCTGATACTTGTAATTAGAATCATATGCACCCTTGTAATCAAGCTTCACAATGGTGTATGCAGCCATATTGGCTTCCTCATCCGTCACGCTTGAATCAGCATTTTTGATGATTGCAGTATACATCTTACTCTTTATGAGGCGAAGCTCTAAATATTCCTCGACAATCTCCTCTGTAGCACTCATCTCGTCTATCACATCATCGGAATTTGCCTTCATAAACTTCTCTGCGGCCTTTTTGATTTCCTTTTTCTCATCATCAGAAACCTCTACATCGTAATCTGACTGATGCGCCTTTAATGTGTAAAGCTCATGAGCCTCCTCGATAGCATTTTTCTTCCATGTTTCAAGCACAGTATTATTGCCTGATACTGTCTTGTCCCAGTAGCCCTCGCCCATGTACTGTATATACATGTCATCATAACCGGCCTCCTGGTACCTTATCATAAAATTAACAAGCCCAAGCTTGATATCCTCTTTATCTAATGTCGCAACTGTTGCGGTTTTATTTATTGCACATCCTGTAAAAGCTGTAACTGAGAGTGTTGCAGCTAATAACATAGCTATTACTTTTTTCGCTTTCATTGTATCTATCCTCTTTAAAATTGGTATAGTATCGCTCGTATATTATAGAGCTTTTCGGGCCTGCTGGCAAGCATTTTCTAAACTTTGTAAATTATCGTCAATTTCGCGTAAAGCATGTGGTGTTTCCTATGCTATATGCTACATGATTCCAAAATTCGGTTAACTATTCAGCCGAAATAAGCTCCTTACGCATCTGCGAAATCAGTTCCTCCACCACATCAAGCACATCCCGCTTCTTCGCCACGCTGCCATTTTTTAAATCAAATGTGAAATATGGGTTTTCTGCCATATTGAATTTGAGGGAGGATTTATACTGGGCAACAAGCATTGGTATCCTCTCCGGATTTATCCTTGCCCGTTCAAACATGGTAAGCTTTATCAGTGAGCCTGTCTGCTTTATCTCAGTGATATATACGGCATGTGCCAACGCCTTAAGCCTTGCCACGCGAAGCAGGCTGAGCACTGATTTTGGTGGTTCACCAAACCTGTCTATGAGCTCCTCGAGCATCTCATCCTTCTCTTCCTCTGTCTCTATGCCTGCAATACGCTTGTATATATCCAGCTTCTGGAATTCGTTTGCAATATAACCTGCCGGAATATAAGCATCGGTCACAATATCCACAGTCGTGTCAAATTTATCATTGATATCCTCGATGCCCTTTGCCTCTTTTACAGCCTCGCTCAACATCTTGCAGTACAAATCGTAGCCCACTGCCTCCATGTGCCCGCTCTGCTCCGCACCGAGCAGATTGCCCGCACCACGGATTTCAAGGTCTCTCATGGCAATCTTAAAGCCACTGCCAAGGTCTGAGTACTCCTTTATCGCTGCAAGACGCTTTTCTGCCACCTCTTTTAGCATCTTGTTGCGCCTGTACATGAGAAATGCATACGCAGTACGGTTAGATCTGCCGACTCGTCCGCGGAGCTGATAAAGCTGTGAAAGTCCCATGTTGTCCGCATCGTGTATAATCATTGTATTGACGTTTGAGATGTCAAGTCCGGTCTCTATAATGGTCGTGGATACAAGCACATCTATTTCACCATTGATGAAACGGTACATGATGCGCTCAAGCTCAGTCTCCTTCATCTGTCCGTGCGCAAATGCAACAGTCGCATCCGGCACCAGCTCCTGCAGCTTTGCTGTTATGTCTGCTATGTCGCGCACCTTATTGTACACATAGTACACCTGTCCGTTTCTGGCAAGCTCCCTGTTAATTGCCTCTCTGACAAGCTCATCATTGTACTCCATGACATATGTCTGAATCGGTACACGGTCCATCGGTGGCTCCTCAAGCACGCTCATATCCCTTATGCCGATTAAACTCATGTGGAGTGTCCTCGGAATCGGTGTAGCAGTCAGTGTGAGCACATCCACATTGACCTTCATCTGCTTAATCTTCTCCTTGTGAGTCACGCCGAAGCGCTGCTCCTCATCGATTACCAAAAGCCCCAGATCCTTAAACTGCACATCCTTTGAGAGTATGCGGTGTGTTCCGATAATGATATCGACCTCACCCTTTTTAAGCTTCTCTATCGTCTTTTTCTGCTCCGCCGGACTTCTGAAACGACACATCAAATCCACATTCACCGGAAAATCCTTCATCCTCTGCGAAAACGTATCGTAAATCTGCTGTGCCAGAATGGTTGTCGGAGCAAGATATGCCACCTGCTTGCTGTCCTGCACCGCCTTGAAGGCCGCACGGATTGCAACCTCCGTCTTGCCGTAGCCCACGTCACCGCAAATCAGTCTGTCCATTATTTTATGGCTCTGCATATCAGTCTTTGTGGCTTCAATTGCAAGAATCTGATCCTCAGTCTCATCAAAAGGAAAAAGCTCCTCAAACTCTCTCTGCCATACCGTATCCTCGCCGAAGGCGTATCCGTTTTGCTGCTCACGCTGGGCGTACAGCTTCACCAGGTCTCCTGCAATCTGCTTTACCGCACCTCTGACACGATTCTTAGTCCTGGTCCATTCCTGACCGCCAAGCTTGTTGAGCTTTGGTTTTCTGGCATCCTTTCCGGCATATTTTTGTATCATATCAAGCTGGGTAGCGAGGATATAGAGATTGGAGCCACCCTGATACTCTATCTTAATGTAATCCTTTACCTTTTTGTCCACCTCAAGCTTTTCAATGCCGCGGTAAATACCGAGTCCGTGGTTTTCATGCACCACATAGTCCCCCACCGACAAATCGGTAAAGCTCTGTATTTTTTCACCCTCATAGGTGCGGTGACGCTTCTTTTTCTTCTGCTGCGCCCCAAAAATATCTGACTCCGTAATCACGGCAAACTTTAGGATAGGATACTCAAAGCCTCTTCTCACCTTGCCGTAGCAGACCATAATCTGCCCCTCGGAAAGCTCATGGTCGTAGTTTTCAGTGTAAAAGCATGTGATTCCCTGGTCTGTGATATCCTCCGAAAGCCTCTTTGCCCTTGTCCTTGAACCGGATAAAAGAATGACTCTGTAACCGTTTTTCTTATAGCGCTTTAAGTCCTTTATCAAAAGCTCAAAGCTGTTGTTATATGGGCTGACGCTCTGACAGTGAATACCATAACTTCCCAGCTGATGCAGTCCGTTTGCTTTATTATCAAGCGCACCGAGTGCGATACACGAATACTTCTCGAGCTTTGCCACAATCTCCTTCTCTGTAAAAAGACCGTTCATCTGCCCCGGAAGTATATATCCCATCGCAAGTCTCTGCTTCATGCTCTCTGAAAACTCAGTCTCTGTAAGCTTTCCCTGCTCTGCGCATCTGGTCAGCTCATCGAAAAAAATAAGGCTGTCCGATGGATTAAAATAATCCAAAAGCCCGACTCTCTCGTCAAAAAAGTACGACAAAAAAGCATCCATGCCCGCATACATTGACAGCTCTCCCCACTCCTCGGTAAGCTCATCTGCCATCACAGTCACTCTGTGTGCTTCCTCTGTCTTCATCTGCTTTCTAAGCTTGTCAGATACACGCTTTGCCTCTGCCTTAAGCTTTTCAATTCCCCCGGCCTTTTCCTCATCACTAAGTACAATCTCTGCCGCCGGATATATGCTCACCCTGTCAATATTTTCAATGGATTTCTGGCTCTCGCAGTCAAAATATCTGATAGTGTCTATCTCGTCTCCCCACAGCTCGATTCGGATAGGATTCTCCTCCGTCAGCGGAAAAACATCAAGAATACCTCCTCTGACAGAAAACTGTCCCATCGTCTGGACCTGATACTCTTTTTCATAGCCCATCCTGATAAGGGCAGCCTGTATTTCCTTCAAATCCAAAAGCTGTCCCTGCTCAAGTGTAAGCACATTTTCCCACATCTTTTCTATCGGCGCCATCGTATTCATCAGCGCGTCAAAGGTGGTCACAAGCGTCACTCTCTCCTGCTCGCGGATAGCCTTCAAAGCCCTGATGCGCTCCGCTGTCAGGAGATTGCCCCTGATATCCGACTGGTAAAAAAGCACATCCTTTGATGGATAATACACCACCTCTTTGTCAAAAAAACTGTACTCATCGTACAGTTCCTTCGCCTTCTGCTCTCCAAAGGTCACAATAAGCTTGTTTTTCCTGTGACCTCCAAAGGCATATATCATCTGTGATTTTTGCGCATCTATGCATCCCGTGACAGATATAAGTCCGGACGATTTTTCTGCCGTTTTTGTCATCTCCTCAAAACCCGCAAGGGAAAGGAGTGGCTCTGTAAATGCTTTCACTTTCAATTCTCCATTTCTGTCTGTTCAAAATCACCTTGTCGATTTAAAGCTAGTTATATATGTTCATAGCCTTATCCGTCTCGCCCTGCATCATGAGGACTGCTGCATCCATCGCATGACCGATAGCTTCCTCCACCTTTGCCCTGTCCTCAGAGCTGAAACGCCCGAGCACATGGTCAGCCAGATCCCAGCCCTGCGGCTTCTCTCCAACACCGACCTTGATACGGCTGAAGTCCTGTGTGCCGGTCATTGCAATGATGCTCTTGATGCCATTGTGACCGCCGGCGCTGCCCTTTTTGCGGATGCGTATACGCCCCGGTTCGAGCGAAATATCATCAAAAATAACGATCATTTCCTCATCCGGATCAAGCTTATAAAAATTCATCACCTCAGCAACAGACTCGCCGCTTAAGTTCATGTATGTCTGCGGCTTCACAAGCAGCACCTTCATGCCCTCAATCACTCCGCTTCCACAAAGCGCCTTGTGCTTTTTGTCTGTCACACTTATATTATATTTATCCGCAAGCGCATCTATCACATCAAATCCGATATTGTGTCTTGTGTGCTCATATTTTTTGTCAGGATTTCCAAGTCCTACTATAACGTACATCGTTTATCCTTTCTCTTTCTCATATCATTTACAATTCAAAATAAAACAAATACTGCTGGATAATTCCCGCCACGCCCTTGTAGCGTTCAAAATCAAAGCCGTCACTATAATATTTGTCCAAAAGCTGCTTTACATGCGTATCTATCGGAAACGCATCCACATGATGTAAACCAAAAAGACATATGCAGTTTGCCACCTTTTTGCCAATTCCTTTGCGAGTAAGCAGGCTTTCCATCGCCTCATCATAGCTCATTTTGCGCAGATTATCAAGCCAGTCAGGATTATTAGCGCCATACTCATATATTTCCTTCAGATACGGTGCCCTATAGCCAAAGCCCATGCTCCTGTCATCAAATACCTCATCCGGTACCTCAAGCGGCTTTGGAAATGTATACAGTTCTTCCCCCTCTGTACTGCCGTCTATTTTATGTCCGCACCGCCTGCAAAGTAAATCCACACTGTTTGTGATTCGCTTTATGTTATTATTCTGGGAAATCATAAAAGTAACAATCATCTCCCACAAATCCTGCCTTAAAATGCGCACACCACTGCCATATGCATATGCCTCCTTCAGATGCGCGTCATCTCCATCTGCTATAAGCTTTGCAATCCCCGCATAATCCGTATCCATATCCAGATAGCTTTTCCATATATTGTTCCAGTCTGCCTCATCACAATCCAGCTCAAACTCATTCCCATCCTGTTTAATCCGAAGTGCCCTGTCAAATGCCACTACCGTGTATTCGTTTTCTCCTGTGTTCTTCCATCTGAAGCACTGACCACTGTCAGCAATCTGTTTTAAATCCAGATTATCTATTTTCGTCTTGTACATATCTGTTTGTCTATCCTCTTTTATTGTAGCTATACTCTAAAAAGCCGGTCTTTCTGTGGCTTATTGTACCACGGATAGACCGGTTTGTGTGAAATATATTGATTTGAGGGTCAAAAAACCTCCCTCGCAGCTCGAAGCTTTATTTGGTTTTATGCATTCTCAATCTCTGTCTTATACTTTTCAAGAATCATATTCTGGATATTCTCGCGTGTGGCAGAGTTAATCGGATGGGCTATATCCCTGTACTCGCCATCGTTTGCCTTGCGGCTTGGCATGGCGATGAAAAGTCCCTTTTCTCCTTCGATTACCTTAATGTCATGTACCACGAATTCATCATCGATTGTGATTGACACAACCGCCTTCATCTTGCCCTCTTTTTCTACCTTACGAATTCTGATGTCTGTAATCTGCATATTTTTGTCCCCCTGGTCTGTTTTTAAATTACATATCTTACATTTTTTTCTTTTACTATCATGACTCCATCCTCACCACAATAACAGGTGTTTGGATTGATGGTTCCGCGGCTCTCTACGATGCAATTTTCGAGGTGCACATTGTCGCCTATATAGACGTCATTGAGTATCACGCAGTTCTTCACGGTGGTGTTTTTGCCCACAAATACCTGCTTGAAAAGCACCGAATCCTCCACGCTGCCGTTTATGATACAGCCACTTGATACGAGGCTGTTTGAAATGTCTGAGCCCGGATTAAACTTGGCCGGTGGCAGGTCGTCCACCTTTGAGCAGATGGTCGGCTCCTCCCTGAAGAAATAACTTCTGACGTCAGGTCTTAAGAAATCCATATTGGTCTTGAAGTATGCATCAATATCGGCGATATTGTTCCAGTATGAATTTATCTTGTAGCCATATATTTTTTTTACATTTTTGTAGCGCACGAGGATATCATTTACGAAATCGAATCTGTTTTCCTCAGCTGCCGCCTCCAAAAGCTCTATGAGCTGTCGTCTTCTGATGACATAGATACCTGTGGAAATGGTATTGGATGAAGCCTCGATTGGCTTTTCATCAAACTCTGTGATTCTTGACTCATCATCCATGCGTACCACGCCAAAACGGCTGACATCGTCGTTGTACATCATGTCCTTGCATACCACTGTGATGTCTGATTTTTTCTCGATGTGGAAATCCAGCACTCTGTTGAAATCCAGCTTGTATACACAGTCACCGCTGCTGATGATGACATATGGCTCATGGCGTCTCTTTAAAAAATCAATGTTCTGATACATCGCATCTGCCGTGCCCCTGTACCAGTCACTGTTGTCCGCTGTGACTGTAGGTGTAAAGAGGAATAAGCCCCCCTGCTTTCTGCCAAAATTCCACCATTTTGCTGAGCTTAAATGCTCATTCAGTGAGCGTGCATTGTACTGGGTCAGTACTGCGACAGTCTGTATATGTGAGTTTGACATGCTGCTGAGCGCAAAATCTATGCTTCTGAAGCTGCCTGCTACCGGCAGGGCCGGTACTGCTCGTTTTGCTGTCAGTTCCTTCATCCTATTATTGTTGCCGCCGGCCAAAATTATTCCTATTGCCTTCATTTTCCGTCACCTGCCTTGATAATAACTTCTCCGCCCTCAAGCACACCGTCTTTGTAATCCTCTTCGTATGTAACACCGGAGATTGCTGTATTTTTGCCTATCTTTACCCCGTCCGGTATCACAGAATCTTCTCCTATAGTGACAAGCCCAAATGAGTATATGCTCTCATTTAATACGTTCGGCTTCTCCTGTCCGAAGCCAAGTGTCACATTGTCGCCCACCTTACAATTTTCGGCAATGATGGACTTGTCTATCGTGACATTGGAGCCTATCTCCGTGTCACACATGATGATGGAATCACGTATAACTGCGCCTCTTCCAATCTTGACGTTGGCACCTATGACAGAATGCTCCACATGACCATAGCATTCACAGCCCTCACCCATGATGCTTCGCTCCACATGACCTCCTTTGGCTATATAAAGTGGCTCGATTGCATCATTCTTTGTGTAAATCTTCCAATACTCCTCGTACAGATTGAACTCCGGAATGAGGTCCACAAGCTCCATATTGGCCTCCCAGTATGAGCCCAGTGTACCTACGTCCTTCCAGTATCCGTTGAACTCGTATGCAAACATACGTCTGTCGTTTTCAAAGCAGTATGGTATGACATGCTTGCCAAAATCACAGTTTTCCTGATCCTTTAGTGCAAGTAATGCTTCCTTTAGCACCGGCCATGAGAATATGTAAATGCCCATTGATGCGAGATTGCTGCGCGGATGAACCGGCTTTTCCTCAAATGCATTGATGCGCTTATCATCATCGGCTATGACGATCCCAAATCGGCTGGCCTCCTCGATAGGCACCGGCATGGTTGCTATGGTCACATCTGCATTGTTTTCCTTGTGGAAATCAAGCATCACCTCATAGTCCATCTTGTAAATATGGTCTCCTGACAGTATCAACACATAGTCCGGGTTGTAACTGTCTATATACCTCATATTCTGGTAGATTGCATTGGCTGTACCTGTGTACCACTCGCTGTTGCCGCTCTTCTCATAAGGAGGCAGTATTGCCACTCCTCCATTATTCCTGTCGAGGTCCCACGGAATACCTATTCCGATGTGGCGGTTAAGTCTGAGTGGCTGATACTGTGTAAGTACACCCACTGTATCAATGCCTGAATTGATGCAGTTGCTAAGCGGAAAATCTATGATTCTGTACTTTCCACCAAACGAAACTGCCGGTTTTGCTACGTTCGCTGTCAGAACACCAAGTCTGCTGCCTTGACCGCCTGCTAAAAGCATGGCTATCATTTCTTTCTTAATCACGTTATCACTCCTCGTCTGTCCTAATTTTTGTTGTGCCCATCCGGTCCCCACCACTTGTTTCTGTAATAACCGTATCTGTAATGCTTCCATAATAAATCACAATTGTTTCCATATAAATTATAGTTGCTGCTGCATAAATTGCAGTTACTGCCATATACTTTAAACCCATAAAATTCATATGGTCCGGATGAATTATTTTTATAAAAAAATTATACCACAGCCGCATTATCACTTCAACATTTTTCACAAAATCAAATAATATTTTTCTTTTTTTTCGACATTTTGCACAAGTGTCATTTATCGTATATCTGGTTAACCTGCTATGGTTCTTATCATTTGAAAGTCATGCCTGCTTTCACCTTATTTTTCCTTTGCAAATACTATATTTAGTTGTATAATTAATATAAAGTAACTATTCAGAACAAGAAAATCTGTTGCTTACATGCAATCATGACGCATCGGCTTTTTGTTCTCAGCGATTCTTAATAGTTACAATATAAATTATAATAAATCAGGCAGGTAAAATTAATGTATAAAATAGATTTCAGCAAACCAATACACATCCATTTCATAGGCATCGGCGGTATCAGCATGAGCGGTCTCGCAGAGATTCTGCATGAGGAGGGCTTTACAATTTCCGGCTCCGATTCAAAGGAATCAGACCTCACAAAAACTCTTGCTGCCAAGGGCATAAAAGTCATATATGGCCAGAGCGCAGACAATATCACCTCCGGTATCGACCTGGTGGTTTACACTGCAGCTATCCACGAAAGCAATCCTGAGTTTGCCGCAGCAAAGGCTGCCGGTATTCCGATGCTTACCAGAGCCGAGCTCCTCGGACAGATTATGGACAATTACGATTATTCTATCGCTGTAGCCGGCACACACGGCAAGACTACCACCACATCCATGATCAGCGAAATTCTTCTCGCCGCCCAGACAGATCCTACCATTTCCGTAGGAGGTATTTTGTCGTCTATCCACGGCAATCTGCGCGTGGGCGATTCAGAGTACTTCATCTCTGAGGCATGTGAGTACACAAACAGCTTTTTGAATTTCAGACCACGCTACAGCATTATTTTAAATATTGAGGCTGAGCATCTGGATTTCTTCAAGGATATCAACGACATCAGGCATTCCTTCCACGAGTATGCATCAAACACTCTCGCAGGCGGTGCTACCATCATCAATGGTGAGATTGACCGCTATGAGGAGATTGTCGCAGGGCTTCCTCAGAAGATTATCACCTATGGCTTTGATTCAAAATATGATTTCTACCCGGAAAATATAACCTATGACGATAAAGCTTGTGCATCTTTTACAGCTATGAGACAGGGTAGTCCACTTTTCGACGTAAAACTCTCTGTTCCGGGCGCTCACAATGTAAGTAATGCGCTCGCAGCCATAGCTTTATCCACCACACTCGGTCTAGATGAGGAGTCTATCCTCACAGGCCTTGACAAATTTGGCGGTGCTGACAGACGTTTCCAGTACAAGGGCAAGGTAAACGGCGTCACAATCATTGACGACTACGCTCACCATCCAACCGAGATCCGCGCAACACTGACAGCTGCACAAAAATATCCACATGACAGGCTTGTACTTTGCTTCCAGCCACACACCTATTCCAGAACCAAGGCATTCTTAAATGATTTTGCCGATGTTCTTTCAATGGCAGATGTTGTGGTGCTTGCTGATATCTATGCTGCGCGTGAGCAGAACACATATGGTATCTCATCTAAGGATATCCTGAATTTATTGCTCGAAAAAGGTGTGAATGCGCACTATTTCCCATCATTTGAGGAAATCGAGAAATTTTTATCAGAAAATTGTGTAAACGGTGACCTGTTGATAACAATGGGTGCTGGAAATGTTGTAGAAATCGGCGAAGCCCTGCTTAAGAAATAAGTTATCCACGTTATCCACATACAAAATGTTAACAACTCTCATTTTGTGTGTGGATTTTTTAAATAATTTTCAACAGCTTATATACCCTGTGATACATTGATTTTTCAATTATTTTACACAGTTATCCACGTTATCCACATTTTTTTGTGGACTCGGAAAGCCCGAGTTTACAAGGCTTGTAGCACTTTTACCATCTTCACACAGTTAAAATATTGTGCTATAATTGCTCACAGGTTAAGCGAAAGAGAGTTTTTTATATGACAGCGATAAACATTAGCAGTGACATAGCAACATCATTCACTACTGTGTCAGATATTTTTATAGATCAATACATGCCAAAGGCAAACGGTGAGTTTGTCAAGGTATACCTTTATCTGCTCCGTGCGACAGGCTCCGGGGCAGGCATAGCAACTATTTCAGAGATTGCCGATCATTTCAGCAATACTGAAGCCGACATCATACGTGCCCTCAATTACTGGGCCTCCGAGGGCATTTTGCAGGTGCAAACCGGCGCTGATGGTCAGATTATTGGAATCAACCTCTGCAGTCTTTCTGTATCCGGTATGCAGGCTGCTCAGAGTAATATACAAAGCGCTGTGGCTGATAATGCCGCGCAGAATAATTTGCAAAACGGTGTTATTAATAATGCTACGCAGAATAATTTGCAAAACAGCGTGGTTAATAATGCTGCACAGAATATTTCTACCGCGAATATTCGGATGCAGGATTCTGTTGTGGAAAAGCTTAAGAGCCAGACTACTGACAAGCCTGCTTCTTCACAGAAGGAATACACACTTGATGAGATTAAGGAGTTTAGAAAGAATTCTGACATTTCAGAGCTTTTCTTTATTATAGAGACATATCTGAAGCATACGCTCTCATCCACAGACACCAATATGGTGCTCTACTGGCTGGACGAGCTTCATTTTTCCACTGACCTGGTGGAATATCTCGTGGAGTACTGCATTACCAAGGGACATTCAAGCCTTAGGTACATGAACAAGGTCGCTCTCGGCTGGGCCGATGCCGGCATAAAGACCGTAGACCAGGCAAAGGACGATGCAGCCGCTCATTCACAGATTTACTATTCTGTAATGAAGGCTCTAGGCATCACAGGCCGCAATCTGGTTGACTCTGAGGTGTCACTCATCAACAAATGGGTCGGCGAATACGGTTTCGATATAGAGCTTGTAAAAGCCGCCTGCAGTAAAACTATTTCAGCTATCCAGAAGCCAAGCTTCGAGTACACAGACTCTATACTCGCGAACTGGAGGAAAAAGAATGTACATACTTTAAAGGATGTTGAAGTGCTTGATGCCAACTTTGCCAAGGCCAATAAGGTCTCTGCTACAGGCTCATCACAAGGCACAAATGCTGCAAACGGTTCCTCAAAACCAAAAAGCAATAATTCAAGTTCCAAGAATAAATTTAACAACTTCAATCAGCGCAACAATGATTACGACAAGCTGGAGAAGCTGTTTCTGAATTCTACGGTATGATTTTTCAAGTTAGATTTACACATCCCAAGGAGGATATATGGCACTTACCAATGCTCAATATGATGAGATAATGCGAGGCTACGATAAACGCCAGCTTCAGAACAAATACATACATGACAAGCGTATTGAGGAAGCCTATCGCAAGGCGCCCCGCCTCAGGGAGATTGACTCAGAGATTGCATCCGCATCTGTCAGGCAGGCGTACAGGCTTATGGATGGTGATGAGAATGCTCTCGCCGCTTTACGCCTTGCAATCGAGGACTATAAGGAGGAGCGTGCTGCACTGCTATCCACACTCGGATATCCGCTTGATTATTTTGAGCCTATTTACACCTGTCCAGATTGCCATGATACCGGGTATATAGATGGTCAGAAATGTCATTGCTTCAAGCAGGCTATCATCAATACCGTTTATTCGCAGTCCAATATCATGGAAATTTTATCAAGAGAGAATTTTTCCACGCTCTCATTCGATTATTACTCAGATGAGCAGAAGAATCCTGCAACAGGACTGTCTGCTCTTGCCACAGCAAAACTTGCCGTGACGAACTGTCATGAATTTATAGACAATTTTGAAAAAAAACCTAAAAATATATTTTTCTACGGTAATACCGGTGTCGGAAAGACTTTTTTATCTAATTGCATTGCAAAAGAGCTTTTAGATGCAGGTTACTCCGTAATTTACTTTACAGCATTCCAATTATTTGATATATTAAGCAAAGGTGTGTTTGAAAAGGATGCAGATGCCATTGCGGCGCACCAGAATATATTCGACTGTGATTTACTTATCATAGACGATCTCGGAACCGAGCTTTCCAACTCATTTACCACATCACAGCTTTTCCTTTGTGTAAATGAGCGTATACTGCGACAGAAATCTACTATTATTTCCACTAATCTGAATCTGGAGCAGATAGCAGAGATTTACTCCGAGAGAACACTTTCAAGAATTTCAAGCAATTATAGTTTTATCAAGCTCTTCGGAGATGACATACGAATTAAAAAGCGTCTTTCCAAATAGCGCTTTTTATATATATTTAGTTTATTTATTATATGGTTATATGGAGGAATAACAATGCCAAACGATGAGAGAATTTTGGAGACTATGCCAACCGGTACACTTGGACTTGTTGCAACTGACAGTTGTATAGGTCTTGCCCAGAAGGTAGATGCATACTTACAGGGCTGGAGAGAGCACAGAGAGCACCAGCATGCTAACGAGAGTGCTTTCAAGGACTACTACAAAAACAGCTACATTATCAAGCCTTCTACACCTAGATTCGGTTCCGGCGAGGCTAAATGTGTTATCAACCAGTCAGTTCGTGGTTATGATCTGTACATCATGGTAGATGTAACAAACTACAGTCTTACCTACACAGTATGCGGTCAGACAAACCACATGTCACCTGATGACCACTACGCAGACTTAAAGCGTGTTATCGCTGCAGCCGGCGGAAAAGCAAGAAGAATCACAGTTATCATGCCTTTCCTTTATGAGAGCCGTCAGCACAGACGTACAGGCCGTGAGTCTCTTGACTGTCCATTGGCTCTTCAGGAGCTTATCAACATGGGTGTAGACAATATCATCACCTTCGATGCTCATGACCCTCGTGTGGTAAATGCTATTCCTCTGAACGGCTTTGAGAATGTAATGCCTTCTTACCAGTTCATTAAGGGCATCTTAAAGAACGTAAAGGATATCACTATTGATGCTGACCATCTTATGATTATCTCTCCTGATGAGGGCGCTACAAACCGTGCTATCTACCTTGCAAACGTACTCGGAGTAGACATGGGTATGTTCTACAAACGTCGTGATTACAGCCGTATCGTTGACGGACGTAACCCTATCGTAGCTCATGAGTTCCTCGGAACAAATGTGGAGGGTAAGGATGTTCTTATCATCGATGATATGATTTCTTCAGGCGAAAGTATGATTGATACAGCAAGAGAGCTCAAGAAGCGTAAAGCTAACAGAATCTTTGTTGTTTCTACATTCGGTCTCTTTACAAACGGCTTTGCTTCATTTGACAAGGCTTACGAGGAGGGTCTCATCTACAGAGTAGTTACAACAAACCTTATCTACCAGTCACCTGAGCTTCTCTCTAAGGAGTACTATATCAGCTGTGACATGAGCAAATACATCGCATACCTCATTGATACATTAAACCACGACTGTTCTATCAGTGATCTTCTCTCACCATATGACAGAATCAAGAAGTGTGTTCAGAAGTACAATGACGAGCAGGCTGCAGCAAAAAATAAATAATTAAGCGCATTTATAAAAAGCCGTGTGAAATAATTTAGATTTCACACGGCTTTTTTATTTTCTTATAAGTTCATAATAACTATAGAAAAAATTTTAGAACAATCAAACCTGCTGTTTTTAAGCAATCATGACGCTTAAGTTTTTCTCAATAGATAAGAATAATTACCCTAGAAATATAAAAACCAGAGAAGTGAGTGTCATCCACTCAAATCTCTGGTTTAATTTAGTCTAAGATTTATACCGATTAAATATTAAACTAACTCAAGGAGAACCTCTAAAGCTCCGTCACCTTTACGCTGTCCAATCTTAACGATTCTTGTGTAACCACCGTTACGATCAGCATACTTAGGAGCGATCTCATCGAATAACTTGTTTGTTACATCGATAGTCTTTGTTCCCTTCTTTGTGCCGTCAGACTCTTTAGCTGTGTAAAGAACCTTGAGCATCTGTCTTCTGGCATGAAGACGTGAAGCAGAATCCTTCTTGATCTTCTTCTCTACTTCGTCATAAACAGTAACTTTCTTTCCGTCTACAACCTCTTTTACTCTCTTGCCATCTTTGTCCTTGCGGGCAACCTTAGCTGTTACAGTAACCTCTTCGAAGTTGTCTTTCTCTTTTACTGCTAATGCGATAAGACCCTCAGCGATCTTACGAACCTCTTTAGCCTTAGCCTCTGTAGTAACGATCTTTCCGTTAACAAGAAGCTGTGTAACCTGACCTCTGAGTAAAGCCTTTCTCTGACTTGATGTTCTGCTTAACTTACGATATTTTGCCATTTTAATTTCCTCCATTTGTGGGACATCCGGTCACGCTCTTCGGTCTTACTGCCAGACATCGTATCTTGTTGTGATAAAGCTTTGCCTTATTTCAAAAAGCAAATGCTCAAATCAGTTGCCACTCATGTATCAGACATGGTCACGCTCTTTGGTCTTACTGGCCCTGCCGCTATGAGTTTTGTCACACATAAACATAAATATGATATTTAAAATTTATGTATGACCAATTTATTTAGAAGAATCAGTGCAAGGATTATTCGAATGAATTATTCCTCAGTCTGATTTAACTCTAAACCTAATTCTTTTAATTTTGCTAAAACTTCCTCTAAAGACTTGCGACCAAGGTTACGAACCTTCATCATGTCCTCAGGTGTTCTATTGATAAGCTCTGCAACAGTGTTGATTCCTGCACGCTTTAAGCAGTTGTATGAACGAACTGAAAGCTCAAGCTCATCGATGTTCATCTCAAGAACCTTCTCCTGAGCATCGTTTTCCTTCTCGACCATAACGTCAACCTGCTGTGCTGCCTCTGAAAGATCGATGAACAGATTTAAGTGCTCACTTAATACCTTAGCTGCAAGGCTGACTGCCTCGTCAGGCTCCAATGTACCATTTGTAAATACATCTAATGTAAGCTTATCGTAATCTGTAACCTGACCTACACGGGTATTCTCTACAGTAAGGTTAACACGCTCAACAGGAGTGTAGATTGAATCTACAGCAAGAACTCCGATTGGTGTATCCTCGTTCTTGTTCTTCTCTGCTCCGACATAACCTCTGCCGTTTGTGATTGTAAGCTCCATGTAAAGCTTAGAATCTGCACCACCATTCAAGTGTGCAATCTCTAACTCAGGATTCAAAATCTCGATATCTGAATCAACCTGAATATCGGCTGCTGTAACAACGCCTTCACCTTCGAATTCGATATATGCAACCTTTGGTTCATTTGTAGAACTATTATTGCGAATTGCAAGGTTCTTGATATTCATGATGATTTCTGTAACATCTTCCTTAACACCAGGAATAGAGCTGAATTCATGTAAAACACCATCAATCTTGACCTGGCTTACTGCAGCGCCCGGTAAAGAAGAAAGCATGATACGTCTTAAAGAGTTTCCAAGTGTTGTACCGTAACCTCTCTCTAATGGCTCTACAACAAATCTGCCATATGTCTTGTCTTCTGAAATTTCTGCGATTTCAATTTTTGGTTTTTCAAAATCGAACACTTCAAATTCCCTCCTTCTCGGGTATCGTTGTTATATGTTATCAAAGAGTGGATAAGCCGGGAAATAAATCCCCGGCAAATCAACCTAATTTTACTTAGAATATAACTCGACGATGAGCATCTCATCTACAGGAACATCAATCTGCTCACGTGTAGGTAAGTCTTTTACAGTTCCCTGTAATTTCTCAGCATCTACGTCTAACCACTCCGGAACGATTCTTCCGCCAGCTACCTCGACGATATCTTTCATTCTCTGAGTATTCTTTTTGCTCTCTTTAATTTCGATAACATCGCCAGCCTTTACAAGGTATGAAGGGATGTTAACAACTTTTCCGTTTACTGTAACGAACTTGTGATCAACGATCTGTCTAGCTTCTTTTCTTGTTCTTGCGAAACCAAGACGGAAGATTACGTTGTCAATTCTTGACTCAAGGATTGTCATAAGGTTAAGACCTGTTAATCCTTTCATCTGATCTGCTTTCTTGTAGTAGTTACGGAAAGGCTTCTCTAAAACACCATAGATGAATTTAGCTTTCTGCTTTTCTCTTAACTGAAGTCCGTACTCAGACACCTTTCTGTTTGCTCTTGTAAGGTTTCTTCTAGACTTCTTATCATATCCTAAATAACTTGGCTCTAAACCAAGTGATCTGCATCTCTTAAGTACAGGTACTTTATTAACTGCCATTTTAATCTATACCTCCTGATTAGACTCTTCTACGTTTTGGTGGACGACATCCATTGTGAGGTACCGGAGTAACGTCTCTGATTGATGTAACCTCAAGACCACATGCTGAAAGGGCACGGATAGCTGCCTCTCTTCCTGAACCAGGTCCTTTAACGAATACGTCAACTGTCTTTAATCCGTGGATTAAAGCTGCCTTTGTAGCTGTTTCAGCTGCCATCTGTGCAGCATATGGAGTAGATTTCTTTGAACCTCTAAATCCAAGACCACCGGCACTTGCCCATGATAAAGCATTTCCTTCAGCATCTGTTAAAGTAACGATTGTGTTATTGAAAGATGCCTGAATATGTGCCTGTCCGCGTTCAACGTTTTTCTTTACACGCTTTTTAGTTGTTTTCTTTGCAACATTCTTAGCCATATTTAAACTAACCTACTTTCTACTTTCTAAACTTTATTTAAGTTATAATGAAGCTCTGCTTCTTCGTCCGCAGAACCAAACGCTCACTAAGCTCAAGTGGCGTTTCACTTATTATCTAAGTGATTATTTCTTCTTGTTTGCTACTGTTCTCTTAGGACCCTTGCGAGTTCTTGCATTAGTCTTTGTCTTCTGACCACGAACCGGAAGTCCCTTTCTATGACGGATACCACGATAGCATCCAATTTCCTGAAGTCTCTTGATATTTAAAGCGATTTCTCTTCTTAAATCACCTTCAACTGTCATTGTCTCGTCGATAACAGCGCTGATTCTCTTAACCTCGTCATCTGTAAGATCTCTAACACGAGTGCTTGGATCAACATTAGCTGCTTCAAGGATACGGTCTGCACTTACTCTTCCGATTCCGTAGATGTAAGTTAAGCCGATTTCTACACGTTTTTCTCTTGGTAAATCTACACCTGCAATACGAGCCATGTGTGTTTACACCTCCATAATTTTTAGTTATTTACTATAGTAACGATACATCTGCAACTTGATGTATGCTCTCCGAAACACATATGCATCTACAGCTACGGTTGCACGTCCTGAAATGTGTGTAGCCATATGCGCTCCCATATTTGCATTTCGTCCCATATCACTCGGTATTATAATATGAAACCAGAATGCCTCTGTTTATTATGAACAGCGATGATAAATATCTCGCTGCAGCCGCACATAATGATGTGAAAAAAGGTTTAATAAACCAAACGCACAAATAACAGGGTCAAATATTTGTACTAATTAACCCTGTCTCTGCTTATGCTTTGGATTCTCACAGATAATTCTGATGCTTCCTTTTCTCTTGATAACTTTGCACTTTTCGCAAATAGGTTTAACTGATGATCTTACCTTCACAGCAAATCCTCCTTTCTCTATAAAAGTCCTTTTCAGGTACTTTTCCAAAAGTGTCCAGATAGCATTATACACGGACACTTAAGGGAAGTCAATATATTTTTTTAAAAAAATATCTGTAAAATTACTTATCTCTCCAGATAATTCTGCCCTTTGTCAGATCGTATGGTGACATCTCAATTGTTACCTTATCTCCCGGTAAAATTCTGATGAAATTCATACGAAGCTTTCCACTGATTGTAGCTAAAATCTGGTGTCCGTTCTCAAGCTCTACCTTAAAAAACGCATTTGGTAACTTCTCAACTACAACACCTTCAACTTCGATAACGTCTGCTTTTGACATTTTGATTCCTCCTGTAAATAAATCCTTGGGTTTAGTTATGATTATTATTAGATTAGCTCCAGAAATCCGGCTGCTTTTTCATCCTCTGTCAGAGAAAGTATCTCCGGCTTTCCTTTTGTAATAAGTATGGTATTTTCATAGTGTGCCGACAACGATAAATCCTCAGTAACCACTGTCCATTCGTCATCCATCCACACCACATGCGGTGAACCTGCATTAATCATTGGCTCAACCGCCAGTGTCATGCCTGGCTTAAGTCTAAGCCCTTTTCTAAAGCCCTGTGGTCTGAAGTTCGGCACCTCAGGATCCTCATGTAAATGGCTTCCTATGCCATGACCAACAAGGTCATATACAACTCCGTATCCAAACGACTCGGCAAGCTGCTGTATGGCTCCTGAAATATCATACAGTCTGTTTCCCGCAACTGCATTCTTTATTCCTGCAAAAAAACTGAGGCGTGTTCTTTCTATAAGAAGTCTTGCTTCCTCTGAAATCTCTCCTACGCCTACTGTTCTGGCTGCGTCTGAGTGGTATCCTTTGTAGATAACACCAGCATCAAGGCTCACGATATCGCCCTCCTGTAAGATACGCTCATCAGTCGGGATACCATGTACAACCTCCTCATTTACTGAAACACATATGGAGGCCGGATATCCGCAATATCCTAAGAAAGACGGCTCGCATCCATAACTACGAATCATTTCTTCGCCCAGCCGGTCCACATCCTTAGTGGACATTCCCGGTTTGATTTCTTTACCGAGCTGCTGATGAACGGCCGCCAAAATCCTGCCGGCCTCCCTCATCAGCTCTATCTCATGCTCTGATTTTATAGTTACAGACATTATTATTCACCTAAAATACCTACAATGGCTGAAAAAACTTCATCCATAGGCTTTGTTCCGTCTACAGACTTTAAAATGCCCTGCTTGTCATAATACTCGATAAGTGGCTGTGTCTGCTCATGATATACAGCTAAGCGCTTCTGAACTGTCTCAGGCTTATCATCATCTCTGAGTACTGTGTCAGCGCCACATGCATCACATTTGCCCTCAACCTTTGTTGGGTTGAAAACGATATGATATGTTGCACCACAATTGAGGCAGGCTCTTCTTCCACCCATACGGTTAACAATGTTCTCATCAGGAACATCTACATCGATGGCATAATCCATCTTCTCCCCAATCTTTGTGAGAGCATCATCAAGCGCCTTTGCCTGTGGAATTGTTCTTGGGAAACCGTCTAATACAAATCCGTTTTTGCAATCATCCTGCTGTATTCTATCCATAACAAGGTCACAGGTAAGCTCATCCGGAACAAGTGCTCCCTGATCCATATAAGTCTTTGCCTTCTTACCAAGCTCTGTTCCGTTCTTGATGTTTGCACGGAATATATCTCCTGTAGAGATATGTGGTATAGAATATTTTGCAGCTATCTGTTTTGCCTGTGTACCTTTACCGGCACCAGGTGCCCCTAACATGATGATCTTCATAAAAATTTTCTCCTTTTATACAAAACTTGTTGATAGCACGAATGGAGATACTGAATTCAGTATCTCCAATGTACAATTAATCATCTAAAAATCCTTTATAGTATCGAACTCTCATCTGTGATTCAATTTGCTTCAATGTCTCAATAACAACTCCGACAATGATGATGATTGAAGTTCCACCAAAGGATACATCTGCGTTGAATACTCCATTGAAGAATATCGGAACAAATGCGATAAACGCAAGTCCAATAGCTCCAATAAATACAATGTAGTTTAATATCTGATTTAAGTAATCGCTGGTTGGCTTTCCAGGTCTGATACCTGGTATAAAGCCACCTGAACGCTTCATATTGTTTGCAATCTCAAGCGGATTAAATGTAATGTTTGTGTAGAAATAAGCAAATGCTATAATCAACACAATGTAAACAATAAGTCCGATTGAATATACCGGCTCCTTTGGATCACACCAGTTAGACTGTGATAATCCTTTTAATATCTTAGAGCCTATTCCATTTCCATTGCCTTTTCCAAGGAAGCTGGCAATGATAACAGGTGTCTGCATAAGAGACTGTGCAAAGATTACCGGGATAACTCCACTGGTATTTACCTTTAGCGGAATGCATGTCTGCTGACCGCCCATCTGCTTGTTGCCTCTTATTTTACTAGAGTACTGTACAGGAATCTTACGCTGTGCATCCTGAAGCAATACTACAAATACTACCATTGCAGCAATTATTGCTACTATGATAAGACCTGCAACAATCGCCTTTGGAATGTTCGCTGCTGAAGCAATGAACTGTGACCAAAGTGTACTTAAATCCTCTGGAATACGTGAAATAATATTGATTGTCAATACTATTGATATTCCGTTTCCAACACCCTTTTCTGTAATACGCTCTCCTATCCACATAAGTACAGCAGAACCTGCTGTAAGTGAAGTAACGACCATAATAACAGTCAATGGTGTCTTTTCTGTAAGGTAATTTTGTCTGTAAAAACCAATTACCATCATGACTGACTCAAGAAGGCCTAATGCTATTGTAAGATAACGTGTTATCTCAACAATTTTCTTTCTGCCATCCTCGCCATCGCGTTGCATCTCTTCAAGCTTAGGTATAGCAATTGTAAGCAACTGCATAATGATTGAAGATGTAATGTATGGTGTAATATTCAGCGCAAATACTGACATCTGTGAGAATGATCCACCTGTTATAGCATCAACAAAGCCTAAACCATCTGCTGATTTACTGTTTAACCAACTCTGAAATACGGAGCCCTTGACACCAGGAATCGGAAGCTCGCTTCCGATTCTGATGACAATAAGCATCATGAATGTAAAAAGGATTCTATTACGGACATCCTTTATTTTAAACGCATTACGGAGTGTTTTAAGCATTAGATCACCTCTGCTTTTCCACCAAGAGCTTCGATTTTCTCTTTTGCACTAGCACTGAAAGCGTTAGCCTGAACTGTAAGCTTCTTAGTAAGTTCTCCATTTCCAAGAATCTTTACGCCATCTCTAGGATTCTTAACGATTCCAGCCTCGATTAATGTCTCAACTGAAACTACTGCATCGTTATCGAATCTCTCAAGAGCTGAAAGATTTATAGGTACGATTGTAAGAGTGTTTCTATTCTTGAAACCTCTCTTAGGCAATCTTCTATATAATGGCATCTGTCCACCTTCGAAACCAGGTCTTGGAGCTCCTGAACGAGCCTTCTGTCCCTTGTGTCCCTTACCAGCAGTCTTACCGTTTCCTGAGCCGTGTCCACGACCTCTTCTGAAATTATCACTATGAACTGAACCCTCAGCCGCTTTTAAATTAGATAAATCCATCACGGTACCTCCTTATTTTATTCTTAAACTTCTTCTACTTTTACGTATGGTGCTACTTTGCGAACAGCTCCCTGTGTAGCTGCATTGTTTGGTAACTCTACAGTTTTGCCTAACTTAGTAAGACCAAGAGCCTCAATTGTCTTCTTGTTCTTAGGAACAGCACCGATTGTAGATTTGATTAATGTAACTTTAACTCTATCTGCCATTTTAGCGTTCCTCCTAACCTAAGATTTCTTCTACAGATTTACCACGAAGCTTTGCAACATCCTCAGGGCTTCTTAACTGCTTAAGAGCCTCGATAGTAGCAAGTACTACGTTCTGCTTGTTGTTTGATCCTAAAGACTTTGTACGGATATTCTGGATACCAGCGATCTCGCATACTGAACGTGCAGGACCACCAGCGATGATACCAGTACCTTCAGGAGACTTCTTTAATAATACGGAAGCACCTGTATATTTTCCTGTTACATCATGTGTAATAGAGTTGTTCTCGTCTAACTTAACATTTACCATGCTCTTGATGGCGTCCTCTTTACCCTTGCGGATAGCTTCAGGAATTTCTGCTGCTTTTCCAAGACCTGCACCTACATGGCCGTTCTTGTCACCAACAACAACGAGAGCTGTGAATCGCATGTTACGTCCACCCTTAACAACCTTTGTTACACGCTTGATGTCAACTACCTGGTCAACTAATTCTAATTGACTAGCGTCAATGATTTCACGTTTCATGTTTGTCTCCTCCTAAAAATCTAAGCCAGCTTCTCTTGCTGCTTCAGCTAATGCTTTAACTTTTCCTGCGTAAATAAAACCGCCTCTATCGAAGACAACAGTTGAAATACCTTTATCTAATGCTTTCTTTGCGATTACAGTACCAAGCTTTGCTGCTGCATCTACGTTATTAGTCTTCTCGAGCTCTGCCTTGATATCCTTGTCAAGTGTTGATGCAGAAACGAGTGTATTTCCAACTGTATCATCAATAATCTGAGCATACATATGGTTATTACTTCTGAATACAGCTAAACGAGGACGCTGTGCTGTACCAGCAAGATGATTACGCATTCTGTTATGTTTCTTTACACGAACTTCTGTTCTTGATTTCTTACTAACCATTACTTGTCCACTCCTTTAATTATTTTTTACCAGTCTTACCAACTTTACGTCTAATAACCTCATCAGCATATTTGATTCCCTTGCCCTTATATGGCTCAGGTCTTCTCTTATCTCTGATCTCAGCTGCGTACTGGCCAACTTTTTCTTTATCGATACCCTTAATGATGATCTTGTTATCCTGAACTTCTGACTCAAGTCCTTCCGGATCCTCCATCTCAACCGGATGAGAATATCCTAAGTTAAGAGTAAGTTTCTTTCCAGCCTTAGAAGCTCTGTAACCAACACCGTTAACCTCAAGAGTCTTTGTATAACCCTCAGTTACACCAACAACCATGTTGTGGATAAGTGTTCTTGTTAATCCATGTAAGGATTTCATTTTCTTCAAATCATTAGGTCTTGTAACTACTACTTCTTCACCCTCTAATTTGATATCCATCTCTGATGGAAGAGTTCTCTCAAGAGTACCCTTTGGACCTTTTACAGTCACATGATTATTTTCTGCAATTTCAACTGTTACTCCAGCAGGAACTGCGATTGGCATTCTTCCTATACGTGACATGCCCGTACCTCCTATATTTTGATATTAGGTTAATAGTTATTTAGTATTTCTGACCTTGTGGTCAGGTTATACTTTAAGATGTTACTTGCTGTATCCCTACTATACATCATGGATGCATCGAATATGGATACTTGATAAATTATACTTAATATAAATTAAGATCTTTAGGGATAAGGTAGTTCTTTTCGCTTCACTCAAAGAACAACTTTCACACTAAATTCATGCTACGCTTACGCTTGCATTCATTAAGTGTTCAATGTTTACCAAACGAATGCTAAAACTTCGCCACCAACCTGAAGCTTTCTAGCCTCTTTATCAGTTACGATACCCTGGTTAGTTGAAAGAATAGCGATTCCAAGTCCACCAAGTACTGAAGGAATCTCATCCTTGCCTGCGTATACACGAAGACCTGGCTTAGAAATTCTCTTGATGCCTGTAATAACCTTCTCGTTCTTATCAGCACCATATTTTAATGTAACATGGATTGTCTTGATTTTTCCATCCTCAACGATGTCGTATTTCTCGATGAATCCCTCATCTACAAGGATTCCAGCGATTGCTACTTTAATCTTAGAAGCTGGGATGTCTACTGTATCATGTTTTGCAGTATTTGCATTACGAATTCTTGTAAGCATATCTGCGATTGGATCACTTGTCATCATCATAATGAACGATATCCTCCTTAAATATGTTTGTTAATATAGTTATTTATAAAAACAGCTGTTGCCTAGGGATGTTCTCTTCGTTAAGCTCAAGCTGCGTCTTACGACTTGCTTTCACTAATCTCAGAGAACGCCTTCGCACTAAGTTTCGCACGGCGCGCTTAAAAGCGCTTGTGCTCAACAAGTGCTTTCAGGCTACCAGCTAGCTTTTTTAACGCCTGGGATCTGTCCCTTGTATGCTAACTCACGGAAGCATACTCTGCAGATTCCGTATTTCTTTAAAACTGAATGTGGACGTCCACAAATTCTACAACGTGTATAAGCTCTTGTAGAGAACTTTGGTGCACGCTGCTGTTTGATTTTCATACTTGTCTTAGCCATTAGAATTCCTCCGATTATTTAGCGAATGGCATATTGAACTGTGCCAGTAACTCACGTGCCTCTTCGTCTGTCTTAGCAGTAGTAACGAAGATAATGTCCATACCACGAACCTTATCTACCTTATCATACTCGATCTCAGGGAAGATGATCTGCTCTTTAATTCCAAGGGCATAGTTTCCACGGCCATCAAATGCGTTAGGGTTAACACCTCTGAAGTCACGTACACGAGGTAATGCTAAGTTGATGAGACGATCTGCAAACTCGTACATCTTCTCACCACGTAATGTAACCTTACATCCGATTGGCATTCCTTCTCTGATTTTAAAGTTAGCTATAGCATTCTTTGCTTTAGTTGTAACTGCTTTCTGTCCTGTGATGGCTTCCATATCCTTAACGGCTGCCTCAAGAACCTTAGCATTTTCCTTAGCTTCACCAACACCCATGTTAACTACGATCTTGTCAAGCTTTGGAATTTCCATTGCGTTTTTGTATCCGAACTTTTTGATCATTGCGTCCTTGATCTCATTTTCGTACTGTTCTCTAAGTCTACTCAATGTCTTAATCCTCCTCTCTCCAATTAGTCGATAACCTTGCCTGTTGATTTAGCAAAGCGAACTTTCTTATCTCCATCCATCTTGAATCCTACACGAGTAGGCTTTCCATCATGGATGAGCATTACGTTGGAAGCATCAATTGGAGCCTCCTGATGAACGATACCGCCCTGCTGATTTGACATACTTGGTTTTGTATGCTTAGTAACCATGTTGATTCCCTCAACAAGAAGTGTATTGTTCTTTGCGTTTACGGCAATTACCTTGCCCTCATTGTTGATATCTTTTCCAGCGATAACCTTAACAAGGTCGCCTTTTTTGATTTTCATAGTTGCCATTGACGTTCCTCCTATAATACTTCCGGAGCCAGAGAAACAATCTTCATGAACTGTTTCTCACGAAGCTCACGAGCTACTGGTCCAAATATACGTGTTCCTTTTGGAGTTTTGTCATCTTTGATGATTACTGCTGCGTTCTCATCAAACTTTATATAAGATCCGTCTTTACGACGAGCACCTTTTACTGAACGAACTACTACGGCTTTAACTACATCGCCTTTTTTAACAACACCGCCTGGTGTTGCATCTTTAACAGTAGCAACGATTACATCACCGATGTTCGCATATCTTCTGGTAGATCCACCCATAACGCGGATAACAAGTAACTCTTTAGCGCCAGTGTTATCAGCAACCTTGAGTCTGCTTTCCTGCTGTACCATGCTTGTAGCCTCCTTTTATTATTTTGCTCTTTCCATGATTTCTACAAGTCTCCATCTCTTATCTTTAGATAAAGGTCTTGTTTCCATAACTCTGACTGTATCACCGATCTTTGCATCGTTTTTCTCGTCATGAGCTTTTAATTTATAAGTCTTCTTAACGATCTTGTTGTAAAGAGGATGTCTTACGTTATCTCTTACAGCTACAACGATTGTCTTATCCATCTTATCGCTTACAACAACACCAACACGTGTTTTTCTAAGATTTCTTTCTTCCACGGTCTAAAATCTCCTTTCTGATAGGATAAACTATTCTGCAGCCTTTGCAGTGATAACAGTCTGAATTCTAGCGATGTTCTTACGAACCTCTTTGATTCTTGCTGTGTTATCTAACTGGTTAGTTGCATTCTGGAATCTTAAATTGAAAAGTTCTTTTTTAGCATCAACGAGCTGTGCCTGTAACTGCTCTACGCTCTGTGCCTGTAACTCTTTAACGTATGCACTAGTTTTCATTTGACTCACCGCCTTCTAAATCTGCACGAGAAACTACTTTACACTTGCAAGGTAATTTGTGTGTAGCAAGACGTAAAGCTTCTTTAGCTACGTCTTCCGGTACTCCGGAGATTTCAAATAATACTCTACCTGGTTTTACTACAGCTACCCAATACTCAAGGGCACCCTTTCCTTTACCCATTCGAACACCCATAGGCTTATGTGTTACAGGCTTCTCTGGGAAAATCTTTATCCAAACTTTACCACCACGCTTGATGTAACGAGTCATAGCTACACGGGCAGCCTCAATCTGATTTGCTTTGATCCAGCATGGCTCAAGTGCTACAATACCGTACTCACCGTTTGTGATCTTGTTTCCTCTTGTAGCTTTTCCTGCCATGGAACCGCGGAACTGTTTACGATGTTTTACTCTCTTAGGCATTAACATAATTACTTAGCTCCTCCTTCCTTGTTTGCTTTTGTAGGAAGTACCTCGCCTTTGTAGATCCAAACCTTAACGCCAACCTTGCCGTAAGTTGTATCTGCCTCAGCGAATCCATAATCGATATCTGCTCTGATTGTCTGGAGTGGAGTAGTTCCATCATTGTATGTCTCTGTACGAGCCATATCTGCTCCGCCAAGACGACCTGAACATGTTGTCTTAATTCCTTTAACGCCGGCCTTCATAGCTCTTCCCATGCAAGACTTCATTGCTCTACGGAATGAAACACGGTTCTCAAGCTGTAAAGCGATGTTCTCAGCAACAAGCTGTGCATCCTTGTCCGGTCTCTTTACTTCTTTGATATCAACAACTAATTTCTTGTCTGTAAGCTTCTGAACCTCAGCCTTGATCTTCTCGATCTCAGCTCCGCCCTTACCGATTACAACACCCGGCTTAGCTGTATAAATGATAACCTTAACGCGATCTGAAGCTCTCTCGATCTCAATCTTTGAAACACCAGCTGCGTATAATTTTTTCTTTAAAAATGTTCTGATATTATAATCTTCTACTAAGTAATCAGCGAAATCACCCTCTGCATACCATTTGGAATCCCAGTCCTTGATAACGCCAACTCTTAAGCCATGAGGATTAACCTTCTGTCCCATGATTGCCTCCTATCTTTCATCAAGCACGATTGTAATGTGGCTCATTCTCTTCTCGATTCTGTAAGCTCTACCCTGTGCTCTAGGATGAATTCTCTTCATTGTTGGTCCCTTATTTGCAAAACACTCTGCAACGTAAAGGTTCTCTGCCTTATAGTTCTTTTCCGGATAATTATTTTCTGCGTTAGCGATTGCTGACTCTAATAATTTCTTTACTAAGCTTGAAGCATATCTAGGATTGTATGTTACGATTGCAAGTGCTTCGTTAACACTCTTTCCACGAATAGCATCTAAAACGAAACAAGCTTTCTGTACAGACACTCTAGCATAAGATAACTTTGCTGAAGGTCTTGTATCTCTAACTTCATTTCTCTCTCTCTTGATTTTGGATCTATGTCCCTTTGCCATGGATGAAACCTCCTTTCAATAAATCTTATCTTACGCCTGATTTCTTCTCGTCTTTTCCATGTCCTCTGTAAGTTCTTGTTGCAACGAACTCACCAAGTTTATGTCCAACCATATCCTCTGTAACATATACAGGAACATGCTTTCTTCCATCATGAACAGCGATTGTGTGTCCAACGAATGAAGGGAAGATTGTTGAACGACGTGACCATGTCTTGATTACAGACTTGTCACCAGAAGCGTTCATAGCATCTACTTTTTTAAGTAAGCTTTCATCAGCAAATGGTCCTTTTTTTAATGAACGTGCCATTTATTCAACCTCCTAATTATTTGATTGCACGACCGTCTCTTCTACGAACGATCATCTTGTTAGACTGTTTGTTCTTCTTTCTGGTCTTTAAGCCAAGTGCAGGTTTGCCCCATGGAGTACATGGTCCTGGACGTCCTACAGGTGCCTTACCTTCTCCACCACCGTGTGGATGGTCGTTAGGGTTCATAACAGATCCACGAACTGTTGGACGAACACCCATGTGACGCTTACGTCCGGCTTTACCAATATTTACGAGGTTGTGATCTCCGTTTCCAATTACACCGATTGTAGCACGGCACTGAATTGGAACCATTCTCATCTCTCCTGAAGGAAGACGAAGTGTTGCATATTTGCCTTCTTTAGCCATAAGCTGTGCGCTAAGTCCTGCTGAACGAACAAGCTGTCCGCCCTTTCCAGGAAGAAGCTCGATGTTGTGAATCTGTGTACCAACTGGGATGTTCTCAAGTGGTAAGCAGTTTCCAACTCTGACCTCAGCCTGAGCACCGCTCATAACCTTCATTCCGTCTGTAAGTCCTGCCGGAGCAAGAATATATGATTTCTCACCATCTGCATAGCAGATAAGTGCGATGTTTGCTGTTCTGTTTGGATCGTACTCGATACCAATTACAGTTGCTGGAATACCGTCTTTCTTATTTCTCTTGAAATCGATAAGTCTGTATTTTCTTCTGTTTCCACCACCCTGGTGTCTAACTGTGATTTTACCCTGATTGTTACGACCAGCGTTCTTCTTTAAAGAAGTAACAAGTGACTTCTCAGGAGTTGTCTTTGTAATCTCTGAGAAATCTGAACCAGTCATATTTCTTCTGGAAGGTGTATATGGGTTATATGTCTTAATTCCCATTTTGTTTCTCCTTTCGATATGTTTTCATTATCGCGTCTTTTCTGACGCATATCATTTTGAAGTTGCTTTCGACCTCGGTCTACAGTCCTGCGAAGATCTCGATATCTTTGCTGTCTGCTGTAAGCTGTACGATAGCCTTCTTTGTCTTAGCAGTCTTTCCTGTTACCATTCCACGACGCTTGTTCTTGCCTTCGCAGTTCATTGTGTTAACTTTGGCAACCTTTGTTCCTTCGAACATTCTCTCTACTGCTTCTTTGATCATAGTCTTGTTTGCATCCGGGTGAACAAGGAATGTGTATTTCTTCTCAGCCATTGCATTCATACTCTTCTCAGTTACTACTGGTTTGAGGATTACATCATAGTACTGTACGTTTGCCATTATGCATATACCTCCTCGATTGTTGCTACAGCAGCCTTTGTAACTACTACTGTGTCATATTTTAATACATCGAATACGTTAAGCTCATTTGTCTGAGTTGTCTTAACTGTAGGGATGTTTGCTGCAGAAGCGATAACCTTCTCGTCCATATCATTTAATACAACGAGTGCCTTCTCAACATTGAGGTTCTTTAATACTTCTACGAATTTCTTTGTCTTAATCTCATCAAGCTTAAGCTCATCTACTACAACGAACTTGTTCTCAACAACTCTTGATGTAAGTGCAGACTTAAGAGCTGCTCTCTTCTCTTTCTTGTTGAGCTTGAATGAGTAGTCTCTAGGAGTAGGAGCGAATACAACTCCACCGCCTGTCCACTGTGGAGATCTTGTAGAGCCCTGACGTGCATGTCCTGTTCCCTTCTGTCTCCATGGTTTTCTTCCGCCACCACGAACTTCAGAACGTGTCTTAGCTTTCTGAGTTCCCTGACGTTTATTTGCAAGCTGCTGAAGAACAGCCATATGAACTAAATGCTCATTAATTTCTACGCCGAAAATGGAATCATTTAACTCGATCTTGTCGACTTCTTTGCCTTCCATGTTATATACAGCTACGTTAGCCATCGTAAAGTTCCTCCTTTCTTACTTTGCACTATTTACCAGATTTTGTAGTCTCTTTTACTGTAATGAGAGCTTTCTTAGCTCCTGGAACTGCGCCCTTGATTAACAGTAAGTTCTTGTCTGCGTCAACTCTTACAACCTCAAGATTCTGAGTTGTAACCTTTACGCTACCCATGTGTCCAGGCATTCCTTTTCCCTTGAATACCTTACTTGGTGAAGAACAAGCACCGTTAGAACCCTGATGACGATGGAATTTAGAACCATGAGCCATTGGTCCTCTGTGCTGACCTAATCTCTTGATAGCACCCTGGAAACCTTTACCTTTTGAAATAGCAGTTACATCAACCTTGTCACCCTCTGCGAAGATGTCAGCCTTGATCTCATCTGCTAAATTGTACTCATCTGCGTTTTCAAATTTGAACTCGCGAACGAATCTCTTTCCTGAAACACCTGCTTTTTTGAAGTGTCCCATCTGAGCCTTGTTAACACCATGTCTGTGTGCTACGCTCTTTTTACCGTTGGCATCCTTCTCAACGACTTTCTCTTTCTTGTCGCCGAAACCAACCTGAACTGCGCTGTAACCGTCATTCTCAACAGTTTTGATCTGTGTTACAACACATGGACCAGCCTCTAATACAGTTACAGGTACTAATACACCATCTGCATTGAAGATCTGTGTCATACCGATTTTTGTTGCTAAAATCGCTTTCTTCATTTCTTTACCTCCTGTTTTCTACAGCGGAACGCCTCTTGCCTGTCAACCCAGCCCGCGAAGAATTAGCCGGAACAAGTAGCGGAACCGTTCATCCTAGAGCAGCCTATTAGATCGTTATGCTTTCGCACTGTATCTTCTATATAAACCATTCGGGGATATACTAATTAATTGTTGAAGCTTATTTCTGCTTCATTTTGATATCAATGTAAACACCAGCTGGCATTTCAATCCTTGATAAAGACTCTGTTGTCTTCTGTGTTGGATTGATGATATCGATAAGTCTCTTATGAGTTCTCTGCTCGAACTGTTCACGAGAATCCTTGTACTTGTGAGTAGCTCTAAGAATTGTAACTACTTCCTTCTTTGTTGGAAGAGGTACCGGTCCGCTCACCTGTGATCCATTCTTCTTTACAGTCTCGATGATTTTCTTTGCGCTTGAATCTACTAACTCGTGATCATACGCCTTGAGAGTAATTCTCATTACTTGACTTGCCATAAAAAAAGTCGCCTCCTTTTCGCACTTTTAACTTCAGTACGACAAGCGGTGACTGTACACATCTCCGTGTGTGTCCTGTGGACTTTCACACGTTGTTTCTACATTTTGTAGACCATATCTGTTCTGTACAGTGACTTGCCGTCAGTTTCCTAACTTGACATTCGCTCCGCCGAATTCTCTGTCTCATGGACAGTAACTTCAAACTTCATAGCTATCATGCCACAGCAAGTGATATTATACATGACGTTTCCAATAATTGCAATACTTTTTTCAAAAAAAATTTATTTTTTTATTTCGGATAATATTTCATTGAAAAATTATACTTTTGCACTTATATTATTATAGAAGAAACTCGATTAAATGCAAGCAACGTGTAGTTTATTTTCTACACGCAGATAAGAAAGGAATATAAACATATGTGGTTAGCAGATAGATGGAAGGATTATGAGGTAATTGACTGCTCATGTGGAGAAAAGCTTGAGCGTTGGTCTAAATATATTTTGCTGCGTCCCGATCCTCAGGTAATTTGGGACACTCCAAAGACTAATAAGAACTGGAAAAAGCTTAACGGTCACTATCACAGAAGCAAGAAAGGCGGTGGTGAATGGGAGTTTTTTGATCTGCCGCAGGAGTGGACCATAAACTACTCTCTTCCTATTAATAAGGAGCTCACATTTCACTTAAAGCCATTCAGCTTCAAGCATACCGGTCTGTTTCCTGAGCAGGCTGCCAACTGGGACTGGTTTTCAAAGAAGATTTACGATGCAAAAAAAAGTGGTCGTGATGTAAAGGTGTTAAATCTATTTGCATACACCGGAGGTGCCACTCTCGCTGCCGCTGCCGCAGGCGCCGCTGTCACACATGTGGATGCTTCAAAGGGCATGGTCACATGGGCTAAGGAAAACGCTGTTAGCAGTGGTCTTGGTGATGCGCCTATCAGATGGCTTGTGGATGACTGTGTGAAGTTTGTCGAGCGTGAAATCCGCCGTGGCAATCATTACGATGCCATCATAATGGATCCTCCGTCATACGGCAGAGGTCCTAAGGGTGAAATCTGGAAAATTGAGGAAAGCGTATATCCGCTTGTGCAGCTTTGTGCAAAGCTCCTTACCGACAAGCCTCTTTTCTTCCTTATTAATTCATATACGACAGGCCTGCAGCCTGCAGTGCTCACCTATATGATAAGCACTGCTCTTAAAAAATATGACGGCAAGGTAACCGCAAGCGAAATTGGTCTCCCGGTTTCTTCAAACGGACTCGTGCTGCCTTGTGGCGCAAGCGGACGCTTTGAGGGTGCTGCTAATTAATTCTAAAATAAAATAAGCCGTAGGATTTCATGAAACTCAATGAAATCCTGCGGCTTTTTGTGAATGCGATGAATATCATAATATTCTCTTTTTCTTCAATAAAATCAGTATAAGTACACAGATTATGACCATTACGCCACAGATTATCATAAATCCATGTGCTGTCGTTGCTAGCGGCACCCACTTTGAGCTGACATTCATGCCATAGATTCCTGAGATAACCGTCGGGATAGCCATGATAAGTGTGATGATTGTGAGCGACTTCATGACATTGTTAAGTCTGTTGTCAATGACCGTGCTCATAAGCTCTCTGGTACCATTTATGATGTCCCTGTAAATTCCCGTCATCTCAATAGCCTGCTTATTTTCGACAATCACATCTCCGAGAAGCTCCTTGTCCTCAGGATACTGCTCAAGACGCTTGTATCTGGTCAGTCTCTCCAACACAACTCCATTGGCACGAAGCGATGTGGCAAAGTATACGAGCGTGGATTCCAGCTCATGAAGTGCAATCAAATCGTCCTCCTCTGTATCCTCTCCGACTCTCTCCTCTATCTCTGTACGCATCTTGTCGATGATGCGCAGATCATTCTGATACAGCACGGATATCCTGTAAAGTATCTGGTATACAAAGCGCATCTTTTTCTTGGTGGAAAATTCCTTTACACGGTTATTTAAAAATACCTGAAGCACCGGTGTATCCTCTGTACAGACTGTGACTATCTCATCATCTGTGAGTATGATGCCAAGTGGAATTGTGGTATATGATTCCTTGTCATGCCTCGTCTCTATCGAAGGTATATCCACAAGAATCAGTGTATATCCGTCCTGCAGCTCTATACGGGAGCTCTCCTCCTCATCGAGTGCAGCAAGCACGTCCTCAATATCGACATTCAGCTCATCCGCCACCATCTGTCCCTCTGCAACAGAAGGGTTGACCATCTGTATCCAGGTTCCCCCCTGCAGTGTATCCAGCTCATGTATTAACTTATCATCTGTCCTGTAAAACTTGACCATGGTGCCTCCCTGCGGCTTTTATGACATACATAATGCCACAAAATATTTTAACATCACTAGCGCATTGTCTTTGAAATAAAAGATATTACTTCTCAGCGTATTTCTGACTCTGGCTCTTAATAAGCTCTGCATCCTCAAAGTAATTTATCCTCATGGCGCGCTTGACCTCTGCCATTGTCTGTGCTGCAGCCTCTCTTGCTGTCTCGCTGCCCTTCCTTAGTATCTCATATACAGCCGGAATATCCTTCTCATACTCTGCTCTTCTCGCGCGGATAGGTGAAAGCTCCTCCTGCATGATGTTGTTGAGGAATTTCTTAATCTTCACATCTCCAAGACCGCCTCTTGTATAGTGGTCCTTAAGCTCCTGAAGGTTAGCATACTCCGGCAGATACTCCTCAAAATGTCCCGGCTTAGAGAAAGCATCAAGATATGTGAATACTGTATTGCCCTCCACATGTCCCGGATCTGAAATCTGGATATGTGTCGGATCTGTATACATGCTCATGATTTTCTTCTTTACATCTGCCTCTGTATCTGCCAGATAGATACAGTTGCCTAATGATTTGCTCATCTTCTGTCCACCGTCTGTACCCGGAAGTCTGCAGCATGCCTCATTCTCAGGTAAAAGCACATCCGGCTCAACGAGCACCTCATCATAGATAGAATTAAACTTTCTGACAATCTCCCTGGTCTGCTCTATCATCGGGAGCTGGTCCTCTCCAACCGGAACAGTTGTAGCCTTGAAAGCAGTGATATCTGCTGCCTGGCTGATTGGATAATTGAAAAATCCAACCGGTATACTTGCCTCAAAATTTCTTAGCTTAATCTCATTCTTTACTGTAGGGTTTCTCTGAAGTCTCGATACTGTAACGAGATTTGAGTAGAAAAATGTAAGCTCAGTAAGCTCCGGTATCTGTGACTGCACAAACAGTGTAGACTTGGCCGGGTCGAGTCCTGCTGAGAGGTAATCAAGTGCTACCTCTATGATATTCTGTCTGATTTTCTCAGGGTTGTCAAAATTGTCTGTGAGTGCCTGTGCATCGGCAATCATGATAAATATTTTGTCATACTCTCCTGAATTCTGAAGCTCAACTCTTCTGCGAAGTGAGCCCACGTAATGTCCTATATGGAGTCTTCCTGTTGGTCTGTCTCCTGTTAAAATAATTTTTTCCATCTCTATTATTCCTCTGCTTTAGTTCTATTATTACGATTGCAATGTAGGTTTATTCGCCAAACCGTCTGTCTTAGCAATCGCCAGCTTTCTTTATTATAACACACTGACGTGTAAAAGCCTAGGAAAAAGAACTCTCATTTTAATTATTTTATAATATCTGCATACTCTGCCTTTGCCGCCCTGCACAAATCATCCGGTGACAGCGTAATCTGAAGCCCAAGCCTGCCTCCGCTGACCGTGATTTTGTCCTGCTCCTTAGCTGCCTCATGGATAAATGTAGGATACTGCTTTTTCATGCCGATTGACGTACAGCCACCTCTTATATAGCCAGTAACCTTTGTCAGATCCTTTAGATGCAGCATCTCTATTGACTTCTCACCTGCTGCCTTTGCGGCTTTTTTGAAATCAATTTCGTCATCTATCGGTACCACAAACACATAGTATCCGCCGCTTTTGCCGACTGTCGTGATAGTCTTGTACATGCCTGCATGGTCAAGCCCCAGCTTGTCTGCTATCTGAGCTGCATCCACAAAGTCATCGCACTCGTATGTGCGTGCCTCATATGGAATCTTCATTGTTTCCAGTATTCTTATTGCGTTTGTCTTTGCTTCTTTTTTACCCATTATTATCAGTCCTTAATCATTATTGTTATTGATTGTCCGCACTCTTATCGGCATTTTTGTATGCTTCCTCAAAGAACTGCTCCTGCGAATCTATCGGTGTGCTGTTTATCTTTCTGTCCACATACTCACCATCAGCGCAAAGCTCCTTGCCCTTCTCGTCATCTGTCATGATTGTATCGAAGATATGGCGGATCTTGTCCTTCACATGTGCATCGTATACAGGTGTCGCAACCTCCACACGTTTTACTGTATTTCTGGTCATAAAATCTGCTGATGCAATATAAATCTTCTCATCATCGCCCACACCAAATCTGTATATTCGTGAGTGCTCAAGATATCTTCCTACAACACTTATTACAGTGATGTTTTCTGTGACGCCCTCAACCTGTGGCTTCACGCAGCAGATTCCTCTGACAATAAGCTCCACCTTCACACCTGCCTTTGATGCATCGATAAGCTTGTCTATAAGCACCTTGTCAGTGAGAGAATTAATCTTTACTCCTATATATGCCGGTTTTCCTGCATTCTTATTGGCAATCTGCTCGTCAATCATGTCAACAATCTTATTCTGCAGGCATTTTGGGGCAACAAGCAGATGTTTTACATCTCCGTCCGAAACAGTCTCACCTCTCTGAAGCGCCATAAACACCCTTGATGCATCTGCTCCAATCTCCTGATTTGCAGTGATGAGGGATAAATCTGTATAAAGACGCGAGGTCTTCTCGTTGTAGTTTCCTGTACCAATCTGAGTGATGTACTCAAAGCTATCGCCCTTTTTCTTTGTGATGAGGCAGAGCTTTGAGTGGACCTTGTAATCACCAAGTCCGTAAAGTATCTGACAACCTGCATCCTCAAGGCGGTGTGACATCTCTATATTGTTAGCCTCATCAAACCTCGCACGCAGCTCGACAAGCACGATAACCTCCTTGCCGTTTTCTGCAGCCTCTATAAGTGCATCGATAATCTGGCTCTTGTCTGCCACTCTGTAAAGTGTCATCTTGATAGAAACCACATCAGGATCCTCTGCTGCATCGTTAAGCATCTTGATAAACGGCTTCATGCTCTCAAACGGATATGAAAGAAGCACATCCTTTTTCTCAACCTGACCGAGTATACTCTCCTTAAGCGAAAGCTCAGGTGTGTCACGCGGTGTACGCTTCTCAAAGAAAAGCTCCTGCTTGTCTCGCAGATAGTGCTGAAGCTGGAATACAAATGACATATCAAGCGGTGTTTTTACACTGATAAAATGCTTTTTGCCAATCTCAAGGAAGCTCGAGAGTTCGTCAATCGCCTTGCGGTTGATTTTTCTCGAAAGCTCAACTCTTACAGGATCAAGACGCACTCTCCTCTTGATGAGCTCCTCCATCATGTTACGGTAATCCATATCCTCATCATACATGCTCTGCGCATCAATATCCGCATTACGTGTCACACGCATGATTGATTTCTCACGGATTACATACTTTGGATAGAGCTTTGATACAAAGTGTAAAATAAGTTCCTCTGACAGCATAAATGTGCCCGGTCTTGTAGGTATCTCAATCAGACGCTTGAATACGCTGTTTGAGCATGGCACGATGCCTGTCTTTTTCTTTCCCTTCTGCGTGGTTAAAAGCACTACCGCATAGAGCTGTTTATTGGCAAGGAACGGGAATGGCTGCTGTTTTCCTATAATCATTGGTGAGAGGAAAGGTGCAATGTGTGCATCAAAATATGCCTCCAGTAAATCACCCTCATCCTTTGACAGCTTGTTGAAATTGATTATGCGCACGCCCTTTGGCTCAAGCTCACCCATGAGCTGCTCGTAAATCCTTGCTTTTTTCTTCTCAAGCTCGCATACTCTGTCAAGGATTGCCGATACCTGTTCCTCACTCGACATCTTTGTCTTGTTCTCGAAAATCTTTTCCTTTGAATTCATCTGCATCATGAGTGATCCTACTCTTACCATGAAAAACTCATCCAGATTTGTCTGGTATATTGATGCAAATGTCAGTCTCTCTGCAAGCGGTACTCTTGGATTGCCCGCCTCATTTAATACCCGCTCATTGAACTGTAACCATGACAGCTCCCTGTTTGTGTAAACTTCTTCCAGTTTTTTCATCTGCATATATGCTCCTATTCTATATGATATTTTTCCATTCGCGTCTGCGTCTTTTAAGTTCGTTTTATTTTGTGCCCGCTGCATTTCAAGCAGCCTTGCCCGCTCTATCAGTTTATCCTCACGGCGTCTCCTTCTGTCTGCCAGATGAAGCTTATTTTCCACCCCGACAAGCAACTGTGCAAGTGCCTTCAAAACTCTTTCTCTATGCAATATTTACCTCTCCGTTGATATCATCTGATAATATTCCAATTCTCGCTATACCGCACAGCACATAATGCTTCTGCAATGTCCGTGCACTCTTAAGTTCATTTTCGATATTTTTGTCTTTTTTGTCAATACATTCATGCAAATTTACAAACATTTCTTCAACATTATCAGCACATCTGAGTGTTTCTTTTACAGCAAGCTGCATTACCATCACGGTGACGCGTTTTTCTACGAATTAAGGCTGTCCACATAGGTAGTTTGTACCTCTTGTGAACAGCCTGCTATCATCGTTGCCATCATTCCTATGACGACCGCTTTCTTTAGTAATTTCAAAACACAGTTATGTAAAATCAAGATAAAAACTTTACAATTCTTTATTCAGCTTTACATAAATTAATTTTGTGTGCATTTTATATATCTTTTAGGCATTTTTAACTATTTCAACAGCGATATCCGGATAATTTGTGATAATTGCATCTGCTTCTGCCTTGACAAGTGCCTTCATCTCATGCTTTTCGTTTACAGTCCATACATGAGCTCTAAGTCCTCTTCCGTGCGCCTTGTCAATGTAGTTTTCATCCTGCATATGGTAGGTTGCCGGATGAAGCGCATCCACATGAAGCTCGCTTGCATACTCTGCCGGATTTACTATAATGTCAGAAAAAAGCAGACCGCACCTCATATCAGGGCAAAGCTTTTTCATGCGCACAATCGACTCGTGATTGAACGATGAGCACCAGATTCTGTCAAGCATATCATACTCCTCCACGAGCGCAAGCACCTTTTTCTCCAGATTTTTGTACTGTACGATACCGTTTTTGAGCTCGATATTTATGGTCATCTCTGTGTTTTTGAGCAGATCAAACACCTCATCGAGTGTTGGTATACGAGTCTTCTTGTCATAGGACGGCATGTGCTTTGACACATTGAGCCGCTTCAGCTCCTTGAGTGTATAGTCCTTTACAAAGCCTTTCTCTCCACTCACTCTGTCCACGGTCTCGTCATGTATGACCACAAGCTCTCCATCCTTTGTAAGCTGCACATCAAGCTCCACGCCGTCAGCCTTCATCTTTTCTGCCTTCTTGAATGCCTCAAGTGTGTTCTCCGGTGCATATCCGGATGCTCCTCTGTGTGCCCAGACCTTTGTCCCCTCTGTGTTTATCATGCTTTAAGCCTTCTTTCGTTACTTTTTATTTTAGTTATTTTCATGCCTCGGTGCATCATATCTGTCTGCAAGCCTTAAAAATACAAATCCTACTGCAAAGAATATTGCCATAGTTGCAACCGCCACATTTATCGTGCCGCCTGCAAGCTTTACTGACGCGATGACAAGTGAGCCTAAAAATGAAGCTCCCTTTGCAAAAATATCATAGATTCCGAAGTACTCTCCCGAGTTCTCAGGAGGAATAATCTTTGAAAAATATGAGCGTGACAGCGCCTGCAATGAGCCCTGGAAGCATCCCACACCAAATGCCATGATTCCAAAGCCAATCAGATCATGCAGTGTAAGTGCATATAGACAAACTGCAAAATATCCCGCAATGCAGACATACAAAAGCGTTGTAGTTTTGTATGTCTGTGACAGTCTTCCAAAAACAAGTGAACCGATGCATGCCACTATCTGTGTAAAAAGTAAAAACACTACCTGTCCCACTGAATCGAGCTTTAAATCAGTTCCTATGTTTATACAATTATCTATTATAGTACCTACACCATCTATGTAAAGGAAAAAAGCAACCAAAAACAGTCCTACTTTTTTATCTTTTGTAGCTATTTTTTTGATTGTTCCAAAAATCTGTGCAAATGCGTCAGCTATAAGTCTTAGGACTCCCGGATTTTTGTTTGTTTTGTTTTTCTCTTTGATATTGTCTCTTATAAATGCATCATTTTCAAAATTCTTATGAATATCTTTGTCTGCTGCATCCGATACATAATTCACCTGTTTATAGCTCTTAAACAATGGAATTGTAACAACTAACCACCAGATTCCTGTAACCGCAAAGCCTATTATCATCGATAGGCGGTTTGATATGTATCCAAGCATATCCGGTCCACAGATGTACGCTGCAAGTGAAACAAGAAACGGCACACACGAGCCCAGATATCCCCAGGCATATCCGTAGGAAGACACCTCGTCCATTCTATCCTTTGTCGTCACATCGACAAGCATCGAGTCATAAAACACCAGCGATGCATTGTAAAATATCTTTGTAAGCACATAGATCACAAGAAACAGCACCCATGTGAGTGTAAAACCGTTAAGTATACATGCCGACACTCCTACAACTACTGTCGTGGAAAAAATAGCCTTTTTGATGCGCATATGATCTGCTATCGCACCACAGACAGGCCCGATAAGTGCTGATACAACTGTCATCACAGCTATTGCCACCGCATAATATGCAGTCGCCCTGTCAGATGAAATCTGCCCTGCCCCATCTCCAACGGCAAGGCTTTTGTACCATATCGGTATGAGCGCACACGCAAGCAGTGTGTATGCGGAATTTCCCACATCATATAATACCCATGAGAGCTCCTTTGATGAGAGCTTTTTGGTTTTCTTTTGTGTATTGTCTTCTTTTGATTTCATAAATTATACCTTTCCTGTTTTGTATGCCTCAGACTACGATTTTATTTTTTTTATGTAAAAACCGCTACCACCCATTTGCAAAGTTTATGTAAATAATCCGTCCAATATTAAATCAGCGACTCCCTCGCAATCTCCACATAATGCATGGCATTGCGATGATTCTCCTCTATCTCCTCAGCGGTCAGTGCCCTGACCACCTTTGCCGGAGAACCAAATGCGAGGCTTCCGTCAGGAATATCGGTGCCCTGGGTGACAAGAGCGCCCGCACCTATTATGCAGTTTTTACCAATCCTTGCTCCATTTAATACGATAGCTCCCATGCCGATGAGTGTATTATCACCTATAGTACACCCATGAACAATTGCGCTGTGTCCTATTGTCACATTGTCACCGATTCTGACACTGTGGCTTAAGTCCACATGTACCACTGCATTGTCCTGTATATTCGAATTTCTGCCTATTTCTATCGGTTCTGAATCGCCTCTTACAGTTGCATTATACCATACGCTTGCTCCGTCAGCCATTGTCACCTGACCCTTAACAACGGCACCTTCTGCTATATAATATGCCATATCTATCCCTCCATCAATTTCAGATAATCGCCCTTGTCTATATGCATCATAGAAATCTGATTATTATGCCGCCTGAAGCCATAGACACAGTCCACATTTCGAATAAGCGACTGCAGACGCTCATCCGGCACACAGACAATCAGCTGCAAATCCATCTTTCTTGCATACTTGAGGCACACCGCACTTCGCTCCTGATCCATCTTTGAAAATGCCTCATCCAAAAGCACCAGCTTAATCTTTGAATCACGATTGCTCTGCTGCATATAAAGCATCGCAAAACCCGCAAGAAGCGCAACATACTTAGGGTTCTGTCCCTCGCCGCCCGAATCACGGCCTGCCATGTCATCTACAAAGTTCTCCCTGATGACACGACCGCTTTCGTCCGTAACCTGCTCATACATGCTGAATGACAGATAATTGCGGTAATCCGCATACTGCTCCATTTCCTTGCGCTTCTGCATTCGCAGATGCTCATCCTCATCCCTTGGCGGCATGAACTTGTCTGTCAAAAGTCTAATTTTCTGCTCATATTTCTTATAAAAATCATCTTCACCAAAGCTTATCTGTCCAGCTATTCCGCCATTATCCGGATTTTTACTGTCCAGTTCTTCCGCCATAAGCATATCATAGAACTGACCGTTTTCGTTCTTTGCCGGCTCTATCTTAATCTGATAGGTACTGTCTGAGAAATTAGTCTCCCTAAGAAGCCTGTTTATCTCATAGGCATGGCGCTTTGCAGCCTTGATATCACCGTGGATTGTACCGATGACATTCTCTCTGAGACTTTTGTAAATCACCTTGCACTGCTCCTCAAACTCACTCTCATATTCCGGCTCATAATCCTTCTCGTACTTCTCCAGCAGCTCCTCATATGCCTTATTTGACTTCTCGGCTCCGCTGAACTGACCTGACGGAAACTCCTTTATATACCTGTAGCGGGCAGTCTGCAACGTCTCCACACACGACTGCTGCCTGCCACCATTTCCATCTGCGCCTTGCAGCTCAATAAGCTTCTCACGCTGTTTGCTCTTGACCGATGCTCCTGAGCTATGCTGCAGCATATCCTGCACCTGCTTCTCAAGCTCCTCTCCGGCAACATAGCCCTGTAACATATCATCCAGCTGTGCTCTTCGCTGTTCGTTTGCACCTATGATTTTCTCATGCTGGCTTATCTTTTCATTTATCTGCTGCTGATTCAGTGAAAAAGCACTCTTAAGTGCATCGATGTTTTTCTCAAGAAGCCTCTTTTTCTCCTTTAGCTCCTTGTACTGCCCATTCTCCATCGTCCTAATAATCTCTTCGAGCTCATTTTTCTGCGAATTAACTGCTTTAAGCTCATCTGACGCCTCAGAAAGGCCCACAAAATACTCCGGTTCCCCCTTTAAGCACTCAAAATCTCTCTGTGCCTTGAGACTTGAAATAATACCCATAAGCTGTATCTGGTCCTTCTCAAGTCTATCTACATCTGCCTCATACTCGGCAAGTCTTGCCTTGGATACCCTGCCTCCGATGCAGGCATTTGTAGTATAATCGCGCTTCTTCAGATGTCTGAAAATAAAGTTGCTGTATGAGTAGCAGTCCGGTGTAACTCCATCTCGTACCTGCTCAAGCTCGTCAACACTCCGGCACTTTATAATATGTCCCAGATATCTTTTCAGGCAGACATCTACATACTTTTCCTTTGTATCCACTGCCTCATAAAGCGAACCATCCATGGCCTTTGGTTCACTGTCCATGATAGCCTTGGAATTTATGAGGTCGACATCCTCAAACTGCTTCATGTCCCTGAAAATAACAGCAGCAGTATGCGCATAACGCGGCTCTGTGATAAGGGAGAACTTGAGCCTGCCCATACGTCCTTCTATGGCATTCTTCCATTCCTCGTCCTGTACGTCAAACATATCCGCAAATACCTGTACCTTCACAGGCTCGCCAAATCTATCACTTAAGTCTCTCTGCAGCGCAGCTCTTGCCGAACGCAGGCTCTCACTGTACGACTTGCGGTTGTTCTTCATATCATCGACCAGACGTTTTTTCTCTTTAAGCTCTTTTGTTATCTCATTTTTCTGCGAAGTATTGTCCTCGAGCTCATCCTCGATATCCTTCTTTATAGACTCAAGCTTTAGATGAAGTTCCTGACATTTTGCCTCTGTGACGTCGCCATCCACAATCTCTTCAATGAGGTTTAAAACTGCATTGCTCACATAATCTGTGATGACCTCATCCTCATCCCAGGCCTTTAGTCCGTTTGTGATTTTAATCCACTGACGGCTGTTGTCGGTAAGCATAAGACTTCTTTTCTCAAGCTCCCTAAGCTGATCCTTTTTGCTTCCTAAGTCGCTCGATTTCAAATCCGCACATACCTGGATATACTCCTGCTGCAGATCTGCCTGCTGCCCGGCTATATCCTCTGCTTTTTCTGAAAGCCTGTCCTGTTCTTCTTCGATACGCTTTTTATCATCCTCAGCTGCCTGAATCTTTGCACGCATATCCTCGATATCTATGCACCTGATCATTGTCTCTGCCATGACAATATCGCTCTGGATATTTACCAGTTCCTGCCCTGACTCCTTTATTTCCTTAAGAAGCTCAATACGCTTGCGCATATCCTCTATTTTTTCCCTGATTTGTCTGTATGCATCAAGCTGCTCACTGATAGTCTCTATCGTGCCCGAGTCACTCTTTGGAAACATATAATCACGTATAAACTGGCCTGTTCCATTTGTCATTCTGAGTGCAATAGCACTTTTTTCCATTGTGATAAAACGATTCGGATCAATATATCCTAAAATCACATCATATAATGTGCCAAGGTATGCCTCCTTCGATGCGTAAATACGGTTTACATCCCCTCTGGCGCGTCTGTCAGCTGACTGTGAGCGAGTATTTACAAGCTTTTTAATATCATTATTTGAATAGCAAAATCCGTCCGCTGTCATATATGAAGGCTCCGGCATCCTGCCCGAATGACTGAAGTACACAAATCTCTTAATCTCAGAATCGTTTTTTCGTACCTCAAATGCTATTCCTATACATGTAAACGTATGACTGCCTGTATCCTCTATCTCAAGCGCTATGACCGAACAAAAATCACAGTCGCCACGATTTGCGGAGCCATCCTTCTGCTCACCCCTCAAATAGCTCAGAACACTTCTCCTGTTTTTTGCATCATCTGCCGCCTTGTTCAAAAACGTGGGACTGAAGCTGCCGTAGAGGATTACCTGAATCGCATCCATGACGGTTGATTTTCCCGAGCCGCTCTTACCACTGAACAAATTGACATACTCATTAAATTGCAAAACCTTGTGATTTATTCCGCCCCAGTTGTTTAGACACATTCTGGTAAATATCTTCTTAGACTGACTCAATTGGTAACTCCTCCATTTCACTGTTCTTGGCAAATTCATGGGTATGGTTTACAGAACTGCCTTCTGTATTCAATCCGGCAGCTTCAAGTGTTGCAGCCGACTCGTTATCATACTTAATCAGCTCCACCTCATCACTGTACATGCGCACAAGCTCATTTATATCCATGGCTGAGCAGAATATATTTACTGTACCATAAATATAGATTGGTGTGTTGTCCTCCAGGTTTGCAATAGCCCCCGGCAGTTCAATCATCTGATGTGTTTTCATAAGCAAAAGAGCGTCTGACCATTCCTGATTATTGAGCTTTCTGGTAATCAGATTGGTATTTCTGCCATACTCACGAATCTCTGCCAGATTCGTTGTTGTCGCATTAAGCCCTTCGCCCATGATTTTATCCCTGTATATCATCTTCATTATAATGACAATCCTTGCAGTAAGAAGAGTCATCTTCTCGAGCATGACACCATCACCCGTTATCCTGAAAAGATGTTCCTGCTGGTCATGAACCAGCTCACAGTCAAGCACAGCCAGATAATCAGAGATAAACTCTCTGTTTCTAAGACACACCTGATACCTTGGATTGTCTCTTTGAATCAATGTAACGGGGTCACACTTCATTTGCAAAATACAGGTCTGCCTCAACAGATCCTGAATAGTTTTTCTAATATTTTCTGCCTCATTTGGCGAAACATTCTCCATATATTCAAACATACATTGCTCTCTTTTCTATGCTTCTCGTTTAGAGTCCGATTTGGATATTACAAGCCTTGAGTAGCTTACACCATCACTCTTTGTTATCTCTCCATCCAGACTCACCGTATCCTCACCCATGCGCTCATTGGTCTCCTCCTGCCATAAAAACAGAAGTTTTTCCAGATCCTCCATGGATTCTACAGTTTGTTCATCTGTCACAAACATGCCATCACGCATATTTTTATCTCTGAAGCTTTGAAGCTCCTTTTTAGTATATAATGGCTTTGGCACAAAATCTGCCATATCATCTTCGCCTGCCGAAGCATCGTCAATAACAAACGGAACAAACTCACTTCTTCCTCTCTCTCTTCTTCCCGGAAAACTGTCGTCCGTTACATTGTAAAACTGTCTGGTGAACTTCATTCTGTTTCGAAGATCTCCAAGTATCTCATCTGTTTTATCACTCTTATCTATCAGGTTAATGAGCTTTACTATATTATCCTCGTCATCTGCGCCTTCCTGCAGGATATAGTGTATCCTTGCAAGCGCCCTCTTTGCAAAAATCGTCTTCTGCTCAATAAGCTTGTTGTACTTTCTCTCAATCAGGTCAAACTCATGCTCCACCTTATAAACAAGCTCACTTGCCTTATCACAGTACTCCACGCTGTACTCATAGCGTTTTCTCTCAAACGTACCGGGTGTAGTCTGCGAAAGAATTCCCTCAAGCTCAGCCCTTCTGTCATCGTTCTGATTAAGGATTTTACTTATAAGCTCCTTTACAGCCTCCTTGTAACGATAAAAGCTATCCGTGGTTGTAAGGATGGCATAACGTCTGCTATCACTGTTATTAATTTCCTTAATCAGCACCTTCTGTATACCTATAAAATCCTTCATACGTGACAGCTCATCAAAATATGCCCTCATACCATCCTGCATATTTGATAAAAGCTGACCAAGATTTTTTGACGTATACAACGCATTTTTCAGAATATCATTATTTTTTTCCGGATCTGAAAAGTATGTAAAAAGCGCACTGTAAACAGCCAAAATGCTCTCGCGCTCCCTGCTGTCATCATCCACAAGCAGCTTTTTAAACAGCTCAGCATACATCTGGCTGTACTGAGGAAATGCAATCACATATGTGTTGAGCTTTTCATCAAAATCACTCCTGATCCAGCCCCAGTTTATAAGCCTGCCCAATATAGCTGATGGTGTCAGGGTGTATGCGAAAGTGGCCTGGTCATATATAACATCAATTTCGGAATCAGGATTATAATCATCATGATTATCCATGCTGCCACTATCTTTATCACTCTCATCTTCATTATAATCAGTCTGCCATACAATGCCTGTTTTTGATATGGTATCCGCTATGATTATCTGACACTCCTCACGTGTCAGTCCCAGTGATGCATAGACCTCGTTATTCTCCTCATATAACGCAACAACTATCTGCATGTATGCATCCATATTTTTCGTGCGGAATAAGCTATAAAATTCTTTTGGTATTCTATCTTTTAATGTCATACTCATATAATAACATATCCCCACGTTTTTCGCCATATACATGGAAATAAACGTGGGGATATTAATATTGCTGCTTCACACCTCAGTCTTAACAGTAACATCCGGTTACCATCAAATCACTCCTGATTGTGACCATCAATAATTCTATTCAATATAATATACTTACTGCTCAGCAACTCTCAGATGACGGATAAGCTCATTTAAGCTCTCTGCCTCACTGCTCATCTCCTGACTTGCAGCTGCGCACTCCTGTGAAGAAGCTGAGTTAGTCTGAACTACATCATTAATCTGCTCTACACCATTATTAATCTGCTTGATAGCATCTGTCTGTGTCTCAAGTGTCTCTGCGATTCCATTAACCTCATCTGTGATAGTCTTGGAATTGCCTGCAACCTCCTCAAGCTGCGATGCTGTCTTGCCTGCAATAACCATTCCTTTTTCAACAGCCTTGACTGAAGACTCAATAAGAGCTGCTGACTCCTTAGCAGCATTTGCACTCTGCTCAGCAAGTACAGTAACCTGGTCTGCAACAACTGCAAAGCCTTTTCCTGCCTCTCCTGCTCTGGCTGCCTCGATAGAAGCATTGAGTGCAAGAAGGTTTGTCTGGGATGCAATCTCATTGATTGTTGCGATGATTTTACCGATTTCCTGAGATGCCTCATTGATTTCATTCATGGATGTAACCATCTCGTGCATCTGTCCGTTGCTATCCATAATCTCAGTTCCGAGTCCGTCAACCTTCTGGCTGATTTCCTTTGCATGCTCAGCATTCTCAGCTACCTGATCCGCTACAGAAGCAAGTGTTGCTGTAAGCTCCTCAACAACAGCGGCCTGGTCTGTTGCGCCCTGCGCAAGGTCACTAGAGCTGGCAGCTACCTGCCCAGCACCGTTTGAAACCTCATTGGCAGCTCTCTGAATACCACTGACTGTATCTGACATGCTCTCCTCGAAAGCAACGATTGATTCCTTAATTCCTACAAAATCGCCTTTCCACTCCACCTGTGGCTTGAAGTTGAAATTGCCATCAGCAAACTGTCTCATAGTCAGGTCGATATCATCAATATATGAGCCAAGTGTCCTGATAGACTTTCTAAGGTCATGTGCAAGTTTGCCAATCTCATCATCTGAATGATACTCCAGATTGCTGTGAAGATTTCCATTAACAAGCTCTCCTGCCACTACCTCAATCTGCTGTAACGGCTCAAGCACAGAATCAATAACCTGATCACTGATTTTTTTCGCAATCATTGTAGCTACAATTCCAACTATTATTACATTGGCCAGTCCTATAACCAGGAAAAATGTAGCAACTGTTCCCGACTCGGCACCAAAGATATTAGCCTTTGCACCAAAATAAACCAATAAAACTGCAACAATTGATATGCCTCCCGATACAAGCAGCATATCCAATACTTTCTTATAGCCATATTTCAATCTCTGCTGAAGTGGCATTTCCATTATTTTGCTTTTAGCTTCCTCACCCATATGTAATTCTCCCTTTCTCATTTAGGTTTCGTTCTATACAGTAAGATTATTATATCATTACCATAGTACTATTTCAATGATAATTTGACAATATTTGTCATTTTTGACATATCGCCTAATTTCGGAAAAGATTTATAGTCAAATACACTAATTTCCCGCTTATTACACCTCGAAATCCATACATGCCCTATTTGCAGTAAATGGTCTCACCTTGGTATCTGCCACTGCAACATGCTTAGGATTCTTTGCGTATGCTGCAAGTGCATCAGCATCTTCAAATGTAGTATCAAGCATCACATCTACGGTAGATGTCGGAAGATAATCTGTGCGCACTGAAATGTCGATCATTCCCGGAATCTGCCCTTTAAGTCCCTCTAACCCTTTCTTTATGCCGGCACGTATTTCCTTCTTCTGTGCCTCTGTGTACTCATCCTTGAGTGTCCATAAAATAATGTGTTTAACCATTGTGTGCCTCCTGAGTTTTTCAGGTCTTTCGACCAGTCCAAACTATAACATAATAATTTCTTTAATGTTCATCTCTTCTATAGTTCAAAACCATAAGGTGAATGGAGACCTTTGTATGAATAATATGCCATTCAGACCGCTATGTCAATTACATATTCTACCCCATCACTTCATTTCCTACCCCATTTTGCACCTTTTGTGGCAGAAAACATATTAGGTACAGTTTAGAATACATTTATTATTCAAATCATTTAATTTACATTTCTCTTTTAGCTTCTACCTTTGTTGCATATTTCCACGTCTTTCCGCAATCTTTTGAATAGATACTTTCCCAACTAAATGTATCCTTCTCAATATTTTTGAAATTCCATTGCCATATAGTTGTATCATTCGCATCTTTATTAATCCCTGTTTGTATAATATCATTCTCCAATTCTTCGGCGATTAACCTATCAACACTCCATTTGGAAACGTACACTATATTCCACTTTTTTGAATTATCTATCATTGGAACTCGTATTGTTGTTCCATAATCTCCGTATAAAGTATCTTCCTCTGTCCATTCTCCTCTTTTGGGACAAATGAAGACATCTTGAATTCCATACCCATCCATGACATATGAAAAAAGCCACTCACCTTCTTTTGTATCTTCAATCTTCCCCTCTTCATCATATGTAGTCATTGTAAACGACCAATTTCCAACAAATCTACTATACAATGATAAATCTGTGTTATTATTCGCATTATTGCTTCCTAATGCTTCTAAAAATTCATTTTTCATTAGCGTACACTCTCCTCCCGATAAACATGTTGCTTATTTATCATTTGTAGTAATTGAATAAACAACCAAATCCCTATATTCCCCTGTGTTTTTATCAATTCTTCTTTTTCTTAAAACCCCATCCTTAATAAAACCTACCTTTTCAAGCAGATTAAGCGAAGGTTTATTATCTATATTACATTTTGCCTCAATGAGATACAGTCTATCTTTTGACAAGTATTCTGAAATCATCTTTTTTACAGCTTCAGTGCCATAACCTTTACCATGCCACTTTTCACCAATAACATAACCAATTTCACCAATCCTTAATTCTTGATATGGTATATCAAAAGATATATATCCTATACATGCACCACTTTCTTTTTCAACAATTACCCATGCATTCGTATTTTTCACCATAGCATTTACAAAAGAATTCATCTGATCCATATTCATTGGATATCCCATTATAAAATCACCCAAATGCTCATCTGTCCCCCATCCCTCGAAGCATATTGAAGCATCTTCATTCACAAAATGGCGGATGTATAATCGCTCTGTTTCTATTTTCATCATAAAAATCCTTTTCCATCTACATTATGACTTGGCACCACTACATCAATTAATCCTACTATAACATACTTTTAAACTGTAAAAAAGGGTTTCCGAGAAATCTCGGAAACCCTTGAATTTACTAGATATTTACACTACTAACAAGTAATTACTCGATAACTGTAGCAACACGTCCAGATCCTACTGTACGTCCACCCTCACGATACTTTAATCCCGTTTTACCCTGCATTTTTTATGTTTTTCTATCCAAAATACAGTGAAAAATGGCTGATTTACATAGTCTATTTTTATTTGCCTAATTTCTTGGCACCGTTTTGGCACCGGAAGCCTCAGTCAAAAAGCTTCTCTTCTGTTGTTTATACTCTTCTCTATCAGCTTTAATTTATAGCCAAAAAGCAGCCAGTTTTTCATATAAATAATTTCTAATAACTTTTATCGCCTTTCTTCAAAGGAGAAAACGTAATCTTATTTGCCAAAAGAAAAAGAATTATTATTACAATACCAAATCCCACAAAAAGTGAACTTGTATCAACAACAGTAACTTTGTATATAATACTAATCACAAAAGATACCACTGGCGCGCATGCGTATGTAAGTGAAAATCGAATTGCAGAAACACGTCCTATATATTCTTTAGTAACTTCTTTTACAAATTTCACTTGTACATAAGTAATCATTAATCCCAATGCTGCACCAATTATTATCGAACCGATTAGCAACAGTAATTTTTGAGTTATAGGATTTGCAATATATTTTGAAACAAATGCAATAAAAACATAGTATACACCTAAAACAATTCCACAAAATGTAACAAGTGTATTATTTTTTTTCTCCTCTTTCATTTTTGCAAAAGTCAATGATCCCAAAATAGTACCAATAGTTACGCTTACACTTAGTAATGAAACAATTTTGGCATCTCCACTAAACATTTCTCTTGCAATCGGGGCGAGCAGTGCATCAAATGGAACCACTGCTGAATTAATTAGAATACATAAAAAACATAGTTTTAATAGCTTCTTATGGTCAAATACATAACTAAATCCATCTCTAAGCGAAATTAAATATTCTCTGCCAATTATTCGGTTTGTCTTCTTTTCTTCTTGAACAGAAAATTCTATTTTTACTATAAGCAACGCTGATATTAAAAATATCAAAGCATCTATCGCTAAAGAAATACCTATTCCAAATGAACTAATCACTATGCCTGACAAGCCAGTTCCAACTAATACTGCTATTTTGGTACAAGACACATTGACACTTACACCTTTATCATAATGTTCATTAGGAAGTACATGCTGAATAACTGCTACCCCTGCTGGCATATGAAATGCTTCTATTAATGAAATGGATATTGTCATAAAAACCAATATTAATGGTGAAAGCATGTTTTGTGTATATACATATAATATATACAAAACTAACAGAACTCGAGCTATATCTGAAAGTACTAACACTTTCTTTTTATTCATATTCTCGACTAATGGACCTATAAATGGTTGAATAATTACAGAAGTAGCTTGATTAATACCAAAAATAATCGCAGACCACCCTGCACTATTTGTAAGTAAATATACCAACCATGTAAAAAGTATTGTATCTAATGAATCACCACAGCGGTTAATAATATTAGAAGTCAGCAGATAAACATAATTGTGGTTATGATATAACTCATGTTTATTCATATTTGTTACCTCTCTAATCATATAGAATACCTCCCTTTGTATTTCGCAGCGACAAAGTCGATTAGTACTTTACCGTAACCTTTCCCCTGATATTCTGGTTCAGTTGCAATATTCTTGATTTCAAGAACACCTCCCCCCTCGTCTGTTACGACACATTCGGACTTAACTCCACCATCGTCCACAACATACATTGTCCCTCTATTAAGATACCTATCTATCATATCCTCCTGCTCATCTGCTAATAGCAACAGTGGAAGAAATTGTTTTTTATTCTCCTTGATTTCTTTAATTTTCATATCATCGCACCTTCCAAATTCAAATTTTCCAATTTAACAAACTTGAATTTTCCGAAACTTACTTTATGCTGTTAAATACTATAAATTCATCCCACAATTCATCATAATTATCAAATTCATAATATGTGTCCTCAACTTCAAAATATTTTCCTGGACTAATTGTCAGCGTTTCATCTGTTGCAAAATAGATTGTGTAATAAGAAACAGCTCCACTTGATAATGCTTTGTTTTCATCTACTATGTCACCAAGTTTCACTTGATTCAATAAATCTATAAACTCAACAACCTCTTTATCTGAAAAAGAATACGAAAAATTACCGTCTTTCCCACCTGTAGTTCCTGTATGTTCGATTTGTTTGATTTCCGATGCATCAATGCTCTCCAAGTCCTTATTCACATCTTGTTTCCCGCATCCTAACAATGTACCTGTAAGTGAAATAAGTATGAGTAAAACTATTCCAATTTTTTTCATTTACATAACCCTCCATTTACATTTCAGTTTGACAACTTCTAGCTCGACAAGCTTGAATTTTTATTTCCGTTTCCACGTCATTATATACTCTTTTTCACCAGTATTTTCATCAACATTCTCACTCTGAATGTTGAAATCCTCTTTTTGATAAAAATTAACTGCTCGTATATTCTTTTGATATACGCTCAGGCTTAATTGGTTCTTGATGTTTTTTACATAACACATCAAAAGGTTGCCTATCCCCTTAGACTGCTCTTTACTGGAAACAAATATTCCCTCAATATACTTATCACTCAATCCTACAAAACCTTGGATTTCATTTTTTTCCTCATACACGTATATCTCTGACTGTGAAAGCATTTCTTTCACTATACTAAAATTGTTCTGCCAGTATTGTTTGGAAATAAAATTATGCGCTCTTATATTAGTATCAAGCCAAATATCTGCAACTCTGTCTATATCTGCTCTCTGCATTCTTCTAATCACTTATAATCCTCCAGCAACCTTGAAGTTATCTTTCTTTTCGCTTGTCCTGCTCTAATGCAATAAATCCAGCGGTAACAGCAAGGGCAAGCATAATATCATGTTCGCCTAATGGGTCTGTTACTATGGAATAAATCAAAAACACCGCACAAACCAGCAATACTGCCAATATAATCCCACGAACAATTTTTCTTTTTTCCATTGCATAACGCTCCTTTACAACTTACGATTTTAATGTCTCTATTATACCACAATGATACTATTATTAAAAACAAAAAAATTCAAAGCTTCCGCTCTTTTATAATCTCTCAGTATTACTGGAATTTGACTTTATAATTTGTATTGCATAAAGTTTCCATTATGAACAAATCCATACGCTTTATATAATTTTACCCCCATATCAGAAGCAGTAATCTGTATTGAACCACAGCCATATTTTCTTGCTTCCTCTATAACTCTGTGCAGAAGCTCTTTTGCAATTCCCATCCGTCTGTAATCAGGTTCAGTAAACATACTTGATAACAGTCCAATTTTTCCGCTTGGGCAACTGAAATATGGGGGCTTTTCAACAAATGACATACCGCTTGTTCCGATTATCTTGTTGCCGTCAACAGCTATCCAAGATACGAATGTACCTTCTGTCATATGACGACTATAATAATCTTTTAAGGCAGGTTTTAAATCAATATCTTCTTTTGCGCCTTCTTCTCTTAATTGATTTATTCTCATTTCAATAAAAATATCCAGTTCATTTTCAGTCAATCTCTTATATTCTATTGGCAATTCATTATCCCTCCAAATCTCGATTTTCTTAATTTTACAAACTTGTATTTGTCTATTTAATACAAAATATTAGTAATTTCATTATATTCCTCATCGGTTAATACTTTGACCCATAAGCAGGGCTGAACATCTACAAATCCTGCTTTAAGCATTGTTTCTTGATCTGGACTATCAATATAATATAATGCAGGTTTATCTTCTCCCATAACACGATATGTGGCGAGATTACATAAAACTCCTTTGTAATGTACTTTCATAGAAAATTACCTCTTACCTCAGCCTTGTTCCTCTACGCAAAATTCAAAGCTTCGCGAGCTTTGTACTTTCTTTAATTTTCTCAGTATTACTGAAAGTTTCAAGTGGAAATTATCAAATCAATTTTTTCGCATTATCTGCATTCAATTCAACATATCCACATTTTGGACATACATAACATGAAACAGTACTATTCTTTTCATTCTCAAAGATACCGTTTTTCTTATTAGTTAAATAAACAACCGTACCTACTGCATCTCCTTTTAATTTTGCTTTAATCATTTCCTCTTTACATCTTAAACAATCCATCTTTATTCCTCCATAAACTTCAAATTTTAATGTCTCTATTATACCATAATGATACTATTCTGAAAAATGAAAAAAGAGTCCACCCACGATATGGGTGTCAATCAGACAAAGACACTCCTTTACATAGTTTCCACTTTCAAAAAATAAAAAAATCTGTGTTTTTGAAAGTGACATCTTGCATATACTATTAGCAAACAGTATACTAAGTACAACGAAGCAGTTTCGAGAAATGAAAAAAATTCAATTTTTGAAAGTGGGGGGGACTATATGAAAACAATCACGAGAACTAAATATCTCGATAGAATCATTGAACTGAATGGCACTCCTGACATCAAGATCATCACGGGTATTCGTCGATCCGGTAAGTCCAAGCTGATGCAGGCGTATATTGAGTATCTGAAAAGCAATTTTGAAAACATCAATATTATCTTCATTGACTTCATGGATTTGGCGTATGAAGAAATCAAGGAATACCATGCCTTACACGCCTATGTGGAAGAACATTATCAGGAAGGTAAAACGAACTACCTGTTTGTAGACGAGGTTCAGATGTGTCCCAAGTTTGAGTTGGCAATCAATAGCCTGTACTCTAAGGGAAAATACGACATCTATGTAACAGGCTCTAATGCTTTCCTGTTGAGTGCAGATCTGGCAACTCTGTTTACCGGACGCTATATTGAAATTCATGTGTTTCCTTTCAGCTTCCAGGAATATTGCCAATTTTATGATGATATCAGTGACAAAGATAAGCTCTTTGATGAGTACGCTATCAAGGGCGGTTTAGCAGGTTCCTATGCTTATAGAACCGAAAAAGACAGAACAAACTATATCAAAGAGGTCTACGAAACGATTGTTACAAGGGATTTGGTACAGAAATATACTCTCCCGGACACTTTGGTTTTACAACGTCTGAGCGAGTTCCTTATGGATAATATCAGCAACCTGACTTCTCCGAATAAGGTCAGTCAGCTACTGACAGCAAATGAGACTCCAACCAATCATGTAACCGTCGGCAAGTACATTAAGTATTTGTGCAATGCTTTTGTATTTTATGATATTAAGAGATACGACATCCGAGGTAAGAAATACCTTGAAAGCTCTGAAAAGTTCTATTTGTGTGACAGCGGTATTCGATATGCAATACTGGGAAGCAGAAATATGGATTATGGCAGAGTATATGAAAACATCGTTTGCATCGAGCTTCTTCGCCGTGGATACGATGTCTATGTCGGCAAGCTCTATCAAAAGGAAATCGACTTTGTTGCTCAGCGAGGCAGCGAGAAGTTTTATATTCAGGTCAGCGACAACATTTCCGGGCATGAAACATTTGAGAGAGAATGCTCTCCTCTCCTTCAGATTCGAGATGCTTATCCGAAAATGATTATTGCCAGAACCAAACATCCAAAATATAGCTATGAAGGAATTGAAATTCACGATATAGCCGATTGGTTACTGCAAGAATAAGCAGGGCAAAATATCTCCGTCATTCTCTTTTAAAATGATGGAGATATTTTTATTATGACGGGAATTTTTTCACAGGCTCTTTGCAATCTTTAATAGCTCTATAAAATGCAGGTATCGTCCCGGCATAGTCTGTATCAACTAGTAAATTTCCACTCATTCCTCGAATAAAGAATGTATTCATATTTCAATTTAATATGCATAGACATCTCCTTGTCCATTTTCGATTTTTACGATTACATAATTCAGAATTTACTTTTTATAACTTTTTCATCATCCATAAGGCATCAGCATAGGTTGCATCTGAATATCTCATATTATTCGGAAATTTTCCATATTCTTCAAACCCTAATTTACGATACAGATTTATAGCATATTCATTCGTTGCAATCACTTCTAATTCCGCTTGTTCATAACCAGCCTTCTTTGCAATGGTTAAGATTCTTTCTAACATTAATTTACCAATTCCTGTACCGCAATATTTTTGATATAAAGCAATCGCCACTTCACAACGATGGGCATATCTTCGATACTGTCCTATGCCATTCAAAGAGCAATTACCAATATGTTTTTCATCTACCGTTGCAATCAACATTAATGCTCTCGGATTATCCTTTTGTTCTTTTATAAAAATTTTTTCCTGCTCAATAGTTAAAGAAAACTCGTCTGGCTCTCGGATTAAAAATGGGGTTTCTCCTGTCGTAATTTTCATAAATTTGATTAGACTTGCTGCATCATCTTCTTCCGCATTACGCAAAACGATAGAACGCCCTATTTTATCAGTCACTATCATTGGCTCTATTATCATAATATAACCCCTCCAAACTGAGATTTATCCCTCGCTTTGTTTGTCACCTCTCCATTAACAATTCAATATGCGACCACACATTATTCCTCAACACGAGCGTACAGCCTGACAAAACCATCATCCTGCATTACTTCAAAGACAATCTCATCACCGTACTCAATGTGGGAATATCCACCATCTGAATAACTGTAATATGTATTTTCTCCGCCGGTAAAGCTCAAATAGTACCCAGTGCTTGCGGGATGGGTACAGACGCTGGCCACCACCCGCCCTCTGTTTGTAAACACAACATGGTTCATACCCTCGCTGACACTTTTTTTCAAAGCGGGGCTTTTCGAACCGACCACTCGCTCAATGCGTTCCTTTGAGGTATAGGGATCAAAGGTATATACAGTGGTCCATTCAAAAGGGACAATCTCCTCCAAAGTGATGCTGTCACAGTCCAAAGCGGATAGTGTTTTTTCCAGTTTGGCGTTATTGAAATAAATCCTCGGATCTCCGAAAATGAGATAAAGAGCAAACAACACCCCGGCAATTCCGAGAATTATACCGTGCCACAAATTTGAGCGTTTCCACGCTTTCTCGTCTTCTGCACTTAAAATCCCTGTACCCCACTCACCGTTTTTCATGCGCAGCCGTTTATGCTTTGAAACATACCAACTGAACCAGATAGCATATCCCACTGCAATCAGCAGAAGTCCCATCAAGGTGGCTCTGAGTAGCGTTGTTACGGAACAGACCGAAGCCAAAAGGCCCGCCAAAAGAATCAAAAGAATCGGGACATCTGCTGCAATGTATGCGAATTTGCCAAACAGGTCACGGTACAAGACCTTTCCCTGCTGTGCCTTCTTTATATCCTCATCATAGGCTTCCTGGGAAAACGCTGTAACTATGGCTTTAACGGTCAGGTATCCGATCAATATGATCCAAAACATATCCACCAGCCCGTCAAAAGTCATCACTTTCATAACAACAAATGTGCAACCCAGCAACGATGCCAGCAATGTTTTCGGACTGACTAATTTCATGAGAACACCCCCTCCACAGATTTCGTTCCGCTATCATAAATTCAAATTTTCCAGCTCGACAAGCTGAGATTTTAATCATTTTCTTCGTTTCACTTGCAACGTTTCTTTTTTAGCAATGAACCCATCAGCATACCAATTGCTGAGATTATTACTCCAGCAACAACAAGTCCCCACTCCGGAGTATTCAGCTTGTCAAAAGCAATGTTATTTGCCATTGCGAATGTGCCGTATTCAGCAAGCATATACATCACTCCAAAAAATAGAGTAAGTGCCCATTTTCCTTTTGCCCAAAAATCATTTTTACCGATTATGAAGGAAACGATAAATGTTGTTACAGGAAGAAGAATCCATAAGTATACTAAACTATATCCCATCGCATCACTTCCACTTGTAAAGAACCAGAACGCAATCATAGCAATTGCCCATACAAGCATATAGGACAGGATTATAATAATTTTGTTTCTGTTGGTATTGCTTTTTACAACATTTGTACTTTCTTCAAGATATTCATAATAAGTTTTCATTGTCTGTTCTCCCTTCAATAAATAGTCAAGAGAGACTTCGTAGCAATCGCTCATTTTAATGACACTGATGATATCCGGGTATGATTTTTCATTTTCCCAATTTGAGATGGTCTGACGACTCACTCCCAATAATTCAGCAACCTGTTCTTGTGTCAGCTTCTTTTCAAGCCTGGCTGCCTTTATTTTACTTCCGATATCATACTCCATGTCACTGCCCCTCCCTTGTACTTTATTATAGGAAAACCACCCTTCATAGTCTATCAAACGGCTTTGACATTACTTAAAATGCGTGTCAAAATCCTTTGACATCTCATTGTAAAATTCCAGTTGATCTAATTCTTTTTTTATTATATCATTTCATTGTTCCTTTTTCTATACAATTTTCAAAAGGGCAGTCCGAAGACCGCCCTATCAATTACACATACACTATATCCCTCAACACCACTTCTTCCGCACAGTGCCGGATATTGTTCATCATTCCAACCCACTGCATTTGATTCTCCGACTTCAACTGCTCCGTCACTCCCTGCTTTGCTTTCATCTGTTCCACCAATCGCTCCATCATCTGATAACATTCTTCGTCCATCTGGTGCAGATATTCATTTAAATTTCCATCCAACAGCAATTCCAGATACAATGCTCTGTGGTTCTCTTTCAGATACTCTGCTCTCATTCTTCCGTATCTGCCAATTTCATAATGCGTTCCCTCCGGGAGCCGGAGATCTGGATAATACAGACCATCCTCTCCCAAAGTGTAACGGATTCCGTTTTCTCCAATGATGTGCTTTCTCAACACTTCTGTTTCTTTGATTTTATCCGTCATATCCATCTATCTCCTTATCTGCTCACTCTGTTCTGGTAGCTTCTCTGCAATCGCTTCTGCTCTGCCTGTAACCGTTCCGCTTCTTTCACATTGTCAATAATATCCTGTATTTTGTCAGCCCCGACATACTGTTTCACTCGTTCCAAATCCTCCGCTTTCTCCTGCAAATGCTCCATTGTGCTATTCTGCTCCTTGATTTTATTCTTGTACCATGCAATATCCTCTCCCTGCTGATTTACCTTTGCAGTCAGCTTCTTAACCTGCTCCATTAGACCGACACACTTGATTGTCAGGTTTTTTACAAGTTCCTTTAACCTTGTAATCAATGGCAATGCCACCTTTTCACGATAAACTTTTGCCGACTGCACCACTCCCGGCTCTGGAAGCTGCCATTGTCTGTCCTCATCATAGGCTCTCACATTACGCTCCAGAGCGACCTTAGAACCTGCCATAGCCTCCAGTTCGTTTTGAAGCTTCTGCTGTTGCTTTTCTAATTCCCGGTTGCTGGACAACCGCCTTTTCTTTTCCTGCTCCAAATCCTCATTCTCGGTAATCAGCAGATTATTTTTTGCAGATAAACTGTTATAGCTCTGCTTCGTGGCTATATACGCTTCTTCCAGCTCTGCATTATCTGCCTTGATTTCCTCATTCCGCTTTTGAAACTTATCACCCATCTCTGCCAGTTCTTCCGCACGAGCAAGCTGACTGTCTACCATTTTACTTACTGTCTGTAATGCTCGTTCCGATTGTGCAAGCTGACTGTCAAGCTCCGCAACCTCCTTTGCCCTCTCCTGCTTCTCATAATCCAACACCGAAAGATGTTTATTGTGCGTACCCTTCTGCAACCATTCGACACCATACCGCTCCATGACTGCCGCAAGTTCCTTTTTCTCCGATTCTATCCACTGATTCCATTCCGTTGCTCCTCTGGTGCCGCCTTCAAATCCCTGCTCCGCCAATGCCCCTTTCAGTGAAACCCTTGTATCAAGTCCCCGCTTACTCCCGGTAATAACCGGAACAAAATCAATATGAATGTGCGGTGTTTCCTCATCCATGTGCAGATGTGCCGAGAATACATGAAGATTCGGATTCCTGCTTTGAAAGTCTGTCATGAAGTCAATAAGTATCTGCTTTGCCAACTGCCCCTCCTCACTCCGTGCATTCATGTCATCTCTGTTACCTATCTGGAAAATCACTTCATAAAACAGCTTTTCCTGCTTCCCCTGCCGGATTTTCTCATAATAGTTTTCAATCTTCCGGTCACTGCGTTTCTGCTTCGCATTGTACCGTTCCAGAGCTTCATCAAACAATTCGTGATACACTGCCTTTATATCCTCGTGACAAAATTCCACATTGTCCCGGCTTCTTTCTTTATCTACATTCTTTGCAGAAAATGCTCTTGTATTGTGATTTACAGAGCCTTTCCCCACCATTCCGCTAATCGTTCTCTCCAATAAAACCACCTCTCATCTCTTTTTATCTGTATCTTTTAGTGCCGATAGGCACAGGCTTTGTTACTTTCGTCGAAAGTAACGCAAAAGCACTTTTGACAGCTTCGCCATCAAAAATGCAACCCGATAAATCGGGTTTTGCGTCCTGCCGGAAGCTTTTTCTGCCTGCGGCAGTTGTGCCTGTTCCGGTCACATTGTCATCACTACCACCGTACCATTTTTCCTTAACCATATCATACGGGTGCGTGCCACGCTCCCGTTTTATTCGTCTAAGGAAATTACCATCGGAAGCTGTCCGGCACACCACGCTTGTCTAGATATTCCCTACGTGCCTTTTCCTTTTCTTCCTCTGTCGGTGCAGTTTTATACTGCGTATACAGCTCTCTCATTACCAGGGCATCCATCTTTTTCTCCAATGCCTTAACTATCTCCGGCTCCGTTTCTTCCTGCCCTATGAGAAAATATCTCACGAGCAAAAAGAACAGTTCCTGCGAAATCTGCACATTCTTCATTTCAATCCACCAATCCTTTCTGCAAGACCGCAACAACGCAATGTCTATATCTTTTGCAACCTTGCAATCTTCAAGACCGCATTTCTGTATACTCTGCATTGTTGCGTTCTTCCCTTATTCCTGCTTTACCTTATCCAGTTCCCAGTACCATGCGTTGTTGATTTTTCTTGCCCGGATACCCAGCTCTTTCTTTGCATTTTCCAGTGTTCGTTTAGAAATTCCCAGTTCATCTGCCCGGTCAAATATCTCATTGCTTAAAACCGCACTATGTGTTTCCGCAAGTTCACGTAACATCTGCTTTGCCAGCTCCATTTTATTTGCCTTTGGTGCAATGCCGCCAAGCACCTCATCCACCGTAATCTCATAATCTCCAATCCACTGAAAGCCTTCCTCTGATAAGGCAAATGCTTTTGGATGTCCAAATGCTGCAAGGTTATTTTTTATCTGGACAACTGCTCTGGTATTCGGTTCTCCCTCTACCCTGCCGACCAGAAGAACACTTCTTGCCACTGCAAAGAAATCTATGGAACCCATGCCCCGGTATGCTGCTTTATTGCCGGAAGCCTTGTTCATGTGACCGATAAGGATAATTGCACACTTTGTTTTCTCTGCCAATGCTCCTAATTTCTTTGTCATATCCCTTGCTTCGTTTGCTCGGTTCATATCCATGCCACCGCCCAAATATGCTTGTATCGGGTCTAAAATCAAGAGCCTTGCACCAGTCCTCACAATCGCTTCTTCCAAGCGTTCATCTACCATAGACAGTGACTTGTCACTCTCATCAATAACGATAATTCTCTCGCAGTCTGCTCCGGCAAGCTCTAATCTTGGTTTTACTGTATCCGCAAGACCATCCTCCGCAGTCTGGTATATTACATTGACCGGCTCTGTGACTTTCATATTTTCATCCAGTGCTTCGCCCTTTGACAGCTTTGCCGCCAGATTCAAGACCATTGTTGTCTTTCCGTCACCCGGATCACCCTGAATAATTGTCAGCTTGCCATAAGGAATGAATGGATACCACAGCCACTCAATCTCCTGCGACTGTACCTCTGACATTCTAATCATCTTTAATTCAATCTTCTGTTCTGTCATTTTCTCCTCCAATTTTAATTTTATAATTGCTACCGGAGAAAACCTCTGCTATACTTAGCTTGTATATACATAGGATAACAGAGGTTTATCCGGTTATCTTTAGTCCTGACAGTTGCCGCTGTTGGGACTTTTTTCTTGTTCATTATCCAGCAAATCTGCAATTCTCCGTTGCTGATTCGGATATAAGTGGCCATAAGTATTTAGGGTAATTCTTATATCCTTATGCCCTAATCTTTCCTTTATCAGAATCGGCTCAATCCCTTTGTTGATGAGATATGCTACATGCGAATGCCTTAAATCATGCACTCGGATTTTCTTTACTCCGGCTTTCACCATATTTTGCTTCATCTTATGCTGTACTGCTTCCTGCACAATAGGGAAAAGTCTTTCATTCTCCGGCATACCATAATGTCCTTCAATAAATTGCTTTATTTCCTGCTTCAAAAATTCCGGTATTTCTATTGTTCGCACAGATTGTTTTGTCTTTGGTTCTGTAATCACATCCTTTCGTTCTGTCCTATAGTACGTTTTTGTGATGCTGATTTGATTTCTTTCAAAGTTTATATCTGCCGGAGTTAATGCAAGTAGTTCTCCAATTCTGCATCCAGTCCAGAAAAGAATTTCAAAGATGAGATAATATCTTGTTCCCGGTTCTATAGTCTGAATAAACTGCTGATACTCCTCTGTTGTCCAGAAATCCAAGCTTCTGCTGTCCGAGTTTCCCATCCGCTTTACCTTCTTGCATGGATTCGTATGCAAATCGTAAATCCTTGAAGCATGAGTAAACAAGCTGGTTAGCTGATTTTGTATCATTCGCAGATATGATTCCGAAAAGCCTTTTGTCTGCATTTCATTCTGCCACTGAATAATCTGCGAAGCTGATATTTCACTCATCATTTGATTTCCAAAATACGGAATAATATGCTGTTCCATCATATAACGTTTGTTTTTCATGGTACGTTCTTTGAGTTCATTCTGTTTGTCCTCAAAATATACCTCCATAAATTCACTCAATTTCATATCCATACTTCGACTGCTATTGAGTTTTTTCTGTCGCTCATATTCCAGAGCTTCCTTTTTTGTGGAAAATCCTCTCTTTCTTCGTTTTTTCTTTTCGCCCTTTGCATTCGTTTCAAACCACTGGGCAGTCCATTTCTTCGTGTCTTTTTCTTTGTAAGCCATTCCTTTCTTCTCCTCTCTTAGTTCGCAGCCAGCTCGTATCCGAACATCTTTTTTGCCCAATATGCTCTTGGAATCCGTCCTGCCATTGTGATATATCCCTGCTCCGCAAGTTCCTTATTCATTGCCTTAACCAACTTGTAAGCATAGGACTTGGAACAATCCAGTTCCTTAGCCACATCATCCGCACTCATCATATATTGATAGTTCGCCATATATTCATCCTCCCTTCTCATTCTACAATTCCGTTACAACTCTTGTATTTTTGTTGTGTACGATTTTCGTAAATTCATATTATCACTGTCCGTAAATAATGTCAATACTTCGTAAATAATATTTTACGGTTTTCGTAATTCTAAAATTATGTAATTTTCACTTTTATGTTTTTCGTAAATGTGATATGATAACAATTGGATTTATGTTTTTCGTAATTACTTTGTCTATGAAAATAGGAGGTTACTTATGGGCGATGGAAAGAAATTAAAAGAGTACCTTGATGAAAAAGGTACAAATGTACGCAGAATTGCAAAAGAAACCGGCATTAGTGCCACCACGTTATACACGATTATTCAAAAAGATTCCAATATCCGCTTTGACTTTGCACTTCGTCTTGCCAATGCTTTAGATATTGATGTGAATGAGATATGCTCTGCAAGTCCTTTCTCTGGAGCTATTACCGAAGAAGAAATATATCCCACTCTCCCAGATGGATTGAATGGAGCCTTGGATGCAAGCAGAGTCAAAACCTACTTGAAAAACTCTCTCTATCCACTTATGTACCTATTCGGTAAAAATAGTATGCCGGATGTGGATAATCTTCTGACTTCTTTTTATCAGTTGGATGATGAAGCTAGGAAAGAAGTGGTTGAAACGATACAATTCAAACTACAATATCACAGAGATCCCGAACGGGCAGAACAGGTAAAACAGATTAAGGGATGGTAAGAAAAAAGCTCCGTTGAATAGCAAAATTCAACGGAGTTTTTCTTTTTGGCACCGTTTTGGCACCGCTCACACCCATCTTCATTATTATCGCATGTAAAAAGGGTTCCGGAGAAATCTCCGAAACCCTTGAATTTACTGAATAATATTTAATTACTCGATAACTGTAGCAACACGTCCAGATCCTACTGTACGTCCACCCTCACGGATAGCGAATGTAAGACCCTGCTCCATAGCTACTGGATGGATGAGCTCGATTGTCATCTCTACGTTATCACCAGGCATGCACATCTCTGTTCCTGCTGGAAGCTCGCAAACACCTGTTACGTCTGTTGTTCTGAAGTAGAACTGTGGACGATAGTTGTTGAAGAATGGAGTATGACGTCCACCCTCGTCCTTTGTAAGAACGTAAACCTGAGCTGTGAACTTACGGTGACATGTTACTGTACCAGGCTTAGCAAGAACCTGTCCACGAACGATCTGGTCACGGTTAACACCACGGAGAAGTGCTCCGATGTTATCACCAGCCTGAGCCTCGTCTAACTGCTTACGGAACATCTCGATTCCAGTAACAACAGTCTTCTGAACGTCCTCTTTAACACCAAGGATCTCTAACTCGTCGTTGAGGTGAAGTGTACCACGCTCTACTCTACCAGTTGCAACAGTACCACGACCTGTGATTGTGAATACGTCCTCTACTGGCATAAGGAATGGCTTATCTGTATCACGCTGTGGATCTGGGATATAAGAATCAACAGTATCCATAAGCTCCATGATCTTGTCTCCCCAAGGTCCGTTTGGATCCTCAAGAGCCTTAAGAGCTGATCCCTGGATGATTGGGCAATCATTGAATCCGTACTCCTCAAGCTGCTCTGTAACTTCCATCTCTACGAGCTCGATAAGCTCTGGGTCGTCAACCATATCACACTTGTTAAGGAATACGATGATGTAAGGAACACCTACCTGACGAGAAAGGAGGATGTGCTCCTTTGTCTGAGCCATAACACCATCAGTAGCAGCAACAACGAGGATAGCACCATCCATCTGAGCTGCACCAGTGATCATGTTCTTTACGTAGTCAGCATGTCCAGGACAGTCAACGTGTGCGTAATGTCTCTTCTCTGTCTCATACTCAACGTGAGCTGTAGAAATTGTGATTCCACGCTCTCTCTCCTCTGGAGCCTTATCAATGTTAGCGAAATCTGTAGCTGTGTTACCAGCGACACGAGCTGCTAATACTGCTGTAATAGCTGCTGTTAAAGTTGTTTTACCATGATCTACGTGACCGATGGTACCAATATTACAATGTGGTTTTGTTCTTTCAAATTTAGCCTTTGCCATTTTGAAACGTCCTCCTTAAACTTTTATGCCCCATGGGCTATTTTTATAATCTACCGACTGCTTTGATTATACGAAATAATCAAAGTTTTTTCAAGTAAATTTTATGGCAAATCCCCCTTTTTCAAGGGGAAATGCCTTTATTTTTGATTTTTATACCATATATAGTATATATTTCATCATTTGTACTATAAATTGTTTGCTAATTTGCAATTATTTTGCGTGGTTAGCAAGAACCTTGTCCTGTACATTCTTTGGAACCGGCTCATATCTGTCGAAGAACATTGAGTAGTTTCCACGTCCCTGTGTCTTAGAACGAAGGTCTGTAGAGTAACCGAACATCTCTGCAAGTGGTACATATGCATGTACAATCTTTCCACCGCCGAGATCGTCCATACCCTCGATACGTCCACGACGAGAGTTAACATCACCGATAACGTCTCCCATGTACTCCTCAGGCATTGTAACCTCTACCTTCATGATAGGCTCAAGTAATACAGGTGCGGCCTTTGCCATAGCCTCTTTGAAACACATAGATCCGGCAATGTGGAATGCCATCTCTGATGAATCGACCTCATGGTAAGATCCATCGTATACTGTTGCATGGATACCAACTACTGGGAATCCACCAAGAGAGCCGGCCTTTGTAGCCTCCTCGATACCTTCGCCGATTGATGGGATGTACTCCTTTGGAATAGCACCACCGACAACCTCTGAATCGAACTTGAAAAGCTCTTCTCCATTGGCATCCATTGGCTCGAAGCGAACCTTACAGTGTCCGTACTGTCCACGTCCACCTGACTGCTTAGCATATTTGTATTCCTGATCAACAGCCTTTGTAAATGTCTCCTTGTAAGCAACCTGAGGTGCACCAACGTTTGCCTCAACCTTGAACTCACGGAGAAGACGGTCAACGATGATCTCAAGGTGAAGCTCACCCATACCAGCGATGATTGTCTGACCTGTTTCCTGATCAGTATGAGCACGGAATGTAGGATCCTCCTCTGCAAGCTTTGCAAGAGCCTCACCTAACTTACCCTGTCCAGCTTTTGTCTTTGGCTCGATAGCGAGCTCGATAACTGGCTCCGGGAACTCCATAGACTCAAGGATAACCGGATGCTGCTCATCACAGATTGTATCACCTGTTGTTGTGAATTTAAATCCAACAGCAGCAGCGATATCACCTGAGTAAACCTCATCCAATTCCTGTCTCTTATTTGCATGCATCTGAAGAATACGTCCGATACGCTCTTTCTTATCTTTTGTTGCATTTAATACATAAGAACCTGCCTTACATTTTCCTGAGTAAACACGGAAGAATGCAAGCTTTCCTACGAATGGATCTGCCATGATCTTGAATGCAAGTGCTGAGAATGGCTCCTCATCTGATGAATGTCTCTCAATCTCATTTCCCTCAAGATCTGTTCCCTTGATTGAAGGGATATCTGTAGGAGCCGGCATGTACTCAACAATAGCGTCAAGTAACTTCTGTACACCCTTGTTACGGTATGCAGAACCACAACATACAGGTACTGCTGTACACTCACATGTTGCTTTACGAAGAACCTTCTTCATATCCTCTACAGATGGCTCCTCACCCTCAAGATACTGCATCATGAGATCGTCATCTAACTCACAGATTTTCTCAATAAGCTCTGTACGGTACTCTGCAGCCTGATCAGCCATATCTCCAAGATCATCAGTAACTGTGATATCGTCACCCTTCTCATCATTGTAGATATATGCCTTCATCTCGAAAAGGTCGATAATTCCTTTGAAATCGTCCTCTTTACCGATTGGTAACTGAAGTACGATAGCATTTTTTCCTAATCTTGTACGGATCTGGTCAACAGCTCCGTAGAAGTTTGCACCTAAGATATCCATCTTATTGATGAATGCCATACGAGGTACATTGTATGTGTCAGCCTGACGCCAAACGTTCTCTGACTGAGGCTCAACACCACCCTTTGCACAGAACACACCAACTGCGCCATCAAGTACACGGAGTGAACGCTCAACTTCTACTGTGAAGTCAACGTGGCCCGGTGTATCGATGATATTGATACGATGCTCAAGTGCTCCTGGCTTTGGTTTAGTGAACTCTTCAAGTGTCCAATGACATGTTGTAGCGGCAGAAGTAATTGTAATACCTCTTTCCTGCTCCTGCTCCATCCAGTCCATGGTAGCAGTACCTTCATGAGTATCACCGATTTTATAGTTAATACCAGTATAATAAAGAATACGCTCTGTCAGTGTTGTTTTACCAGCATCGATATGAGCCATGATTCCAATATTTCTGGTTCTCTCAAGTGGATATTCTCTTCCAGCCAAGGTTTTTTCCTCCTATATTTAGTGTCCTATGCACAACCGGACTCTGTTACAAATCCGGTCCGTTGCATGAATCAAAAGCAAAGCTGTAAGCTTCTTACAGAAACTAGAATCTGTAATGTGCGAATGCCTTGTTTGCCTCTGCCATCTTGTGCATATCTTCTTTTCTCTTAACAGATGCGCCTGTGTTGTTAGCTGCATCCATGATCTCGTTAGCTAATCTCTCAGCCTGAGTTTTCTCTCCTCTGGCACGTGAGAATGCTGTTAACCAACGAAGGCCTAACGCCTGACGACGATCAGGGCGAACCTCGATTGGTACCTGATATGTGGCACCACCGATACGTCTTGCTTTTACTTCGAGAGCTGGCATTACATTGTTCATAGCCTCTTCGAATACTTCAAGAGCTGGTCTTCCTGTCTTCTCTTCTACTGTAGCAAATGCTCCGTATACAATCTTCTGAGCTACGCCTTTCTTACCGTCTAACATAATGCTGTTAACAAGCTTTGTAACTACTTTGCTGTTGTACATTGGATCTGCTAATACGTCTCTTTTCTGAGTATGTCCTTTACGTGGCACGTTACTTCCCTCCTTAATCATGATATTTGTGGATTAATTCATCGGTACTCACATGTGTCTCTCTAATGTGTTCGTGCGGAATTGTATTCATAAAGTGAAATCCTGCATCTGCAGGTCTAATCCCAACACTAACCTACTTTAGTTCTGTTTGTGATACACAATGTTGCTAAATTATTTAGCAGCTTTTGGTCTCTTTGCGCCGTACTTAGAGCGGGCCTGTTTTCTGTTTGCAACACCTGCAGTATCTAATGTACCACGGATGATATGGTAACGTGTACCTGGTAAATCCTTAACACGGCCACCACGAATCAGAACAACGCTATGCTCCTGTAAGTTGTGTCCCTCACCAGGAATGTATGAAGTTACTTCGATTCCGTTTGAAAGACGAACTCTGGCGATCTTTCTAAGAGCTGAGTTAGGCTTCTTAGGAGTAGCTGTCTTAACAGCTGTACATACACCACGCTTCTGTGGAGAAGAAGTGTTGATTGGCTTCTTCTGGAGAGAGTTAAAGCTTCTCTGAAGAGCTGGTGCTGTAGACTTCTTTACAGATGTCTGACGTCCTTTTCTTACTAACTGGTTAAATGTTGGCATTATTTTCACCTCCTGTTTTATTTTAAGCAGTGCAATCTTATGCACGCTAAAATATTATACAAATCCTTGTCTGTTTTGTCAAGACCAATTTTGTTTTCAATATAATACTTTACGTTTTTAATATAATACAAGAAAGAAGTCCGGTTTCCCGGACTTCTTTATTTTGGTTTGTAACAGCTTCTGTAGCTTAAGTACAAACATCAGTAATTATTCTTCATCAACTGATTCAGCTTCTGTATCATTGACTCCGACTGCCTCTTCCTCTGCGAAATCCGCAAAATCATCATCATCGAAATCAAGTGTATCGTCATCGTTTACATCGCTGTCAAGCTTGATATTACGATAAATCTTCATACCTGTTCCTGCCGGGATGAGCTTACCGATAATTACGTTCTCCTTCATACCGATAAGTGGATCAACCTTGCCCTTAATTGCTGCCTCAGTAAGAACCTTTGTGGTCTCCTGGAATGAAGCTGCTGACAGGAATGAGTTGGTTGCAAGAGATGCCTTTGTGATTCCAAGTAATACCTGTGAGCCAACTGCAAGCTCCTTGCCCTCTTCCTCAAGCTTCTCGTTGAGTTCTAAGAAGTCAAGGGCATCAACCATGCTGCCCGGAAGTAAATCTGAATCTCCCGGCTCCTCTACGCGGATCTTCTGTAAGCACTGACGAACTATAACCTCGACATGCTTATCGTTAATCTCAACACCCTGTAAACGGTAAACACGCTGTACCTCGCGGAGCATGTAATCCTGAACCGCACGAACGCCCTTAATCTTGAGGATATCGTGTGGATTTACAGAACCCTCTGTAAGCTCATCGCCAGCCTCAAGCTCCTGTCCGTCTACAACCTTGATACGTGAGCCGTAAGGTATGAGGTAAGCCTTTGTCTCGCCTGTCTCGTTGTTTGTAACGATAACCTCACGCTTCTTCTTTGTATCCTTGATTGTGGCAATTCCGCCGAACTCTGTGATAATAGCGAGTCCCTTAGGCTTACGTGCCTCGAAAATCTCCTCTACTCGAGGAAGACCCTGTGTGATATCTCCACCGGCAACACCACCTGTATGGAAGGTTCTCATGGTAAGCTGTGTACCAGGCTCACCGATTGACTGTGCTGCGATGATACCGATTGCTTCACCAACCTGTACTGCCTGACCTGTTGCAAGGTTTGAACCGTAACACTTAGCACATACTCCCATGTGTGAACGGCAGGTAAGCACTGTACGGATCTTAACCTGTGTGATTGGATTACCGTTCTCATCAACACCCTCTGCCATAACCTTTGCTGCACGCTTTGGTGTAATCATATGGTTGGCCTTAACGATTACATTGCCATCCTTATCGCAGATTGTGTTGCAAGAGAAACGACCTGTAATTCTCTCCTGAAGGCTCTCGATTTCCTCTCGACCCTCCATGAATGCCTTTACAACCATTCCCGGAATCTCACGTCCTGTGCCTGCACAGCAGTCTGACTCACGAACGATCATATGCTGTGAAACATCTACAAGACGTCTTGTAAGGTATCCTGAATCGGCTGTACGAAGCGCTGTATCTGAAAGTCCCTTACGAGCTCCATGTGCTGACATGAAGTACTCAAGTACGTCAAGACCCTCACGGAAGCATGACTTGATAGGAAGCTCGATTGTACGACCTGTTGTATCAGCCATGAGTCCTCGCATACCTGCAAGCTGTTTGATCTGCTTATCAGATCCACGGGCTCCGGAATCTGCCATCATGAAGATGTTGTTGTACTTATCAAGACCTGTAAGAAGTGCCTTTGTAAGGGCATCATCTGTATCCTTCCATGTCTCGATAACCTCTTTGTAACGCTCCTCATCAGTGATAAGTCCACGCTTGTACTGTCTTGTAATCTTATCTACAGTGTCCTGTGCATCAGCGATCATCTGTGGCTTCTGTGGTGGCACTGTCATATCTGAAATTGAAACTGTCATGGCAGCCTGGGTTGAATACTTGTATCCCATAGCCTTGACATTATCAAGAACCTCTGCTGTTGTTGTAGCTCCGTGTGTGTTGATAACCTTCTCAAGGATCTGCTTGATCTGTTTCTTACCAACGTGGAACTCAACCTCAAACTTGAGTGCATTCTCAGCCTTTGATCTGTCTATAAAACCAAGATCCTGTGGAATGTTCTCATTGAATATCAAAAGTCCTACTGTTGTCTCTGTAAAACCTGAAACCTCTGTGCCGTCAGGAAGCTTTACTGTACGGTGTACAAAGATATTCTGGTGAAGAGTAATCTCCTTGTTCTCGTAAGCGAGCATTGCAAGATTAACACTTCCATAGTAACGGCCGAGAAGATCTATCGGTCTGCAAAGCACACGACGGTTTCCGTCTGTGACATCCTCAAACCAGATGAGGTCATATAAGCCAAGCTCAGCCTTTCCTGTATTTTCATCAGGAGTTGTAAGCTTTCTAAGCTCCTCAATATCATTGTATACAGTGTCTGATGACACCTGTGCAACCATCTTTGGATCATCCTTGTAATCAGCGAGCTTTCTCATTGTGAGGTAGTAAACTCCAAGGATCATATCCTGTGAAGGAACGGCTACAAGTCCACCATCGGAAGGCTTAAGCAGGTTGTTAGGTGACAGAAGCATGAATCTGCACTCAGCCTGTGCCTCAGCAGTCAGTGGAAGATGTACAGCCATCTGGTCTCCATCGAAGTCGGCGTTGAACGCTGTACATACGAGTGGATGAAGCTTGATTGCCTTACCCTCTACAAGGATTGGCTCGAAGGCCTGGATTCCAAGTCTGTGGAGTGTAGGAGCTCGGTTAAGCATAACCGGATGCTCTTTGATGACGTCCTCAAGGACATCCCATACCTCCGGCTGAAGTCTCTCAACCATCTTCTTTGCACTCTTTATGTTGTGTGCGGTTCCGTTAGCGGCAAGCTCCTTCATAACGAATGGTTTGAAAAGCTCGATAGCCATCTCCTTTGGAAGACCACACTGATAAATCTTAAGCTTTGGCTCTACACAGATAACCGAACGTCCTGAGTAGTCAACTCGCTTTCCGAGAAGGTTCTGACGGAAACGTCCTCCCTTTCCCTTGAGCATGTCTGAAAGAGACTTAAGAGCTCTGTTTCCAGGACCGGTAACAGGACGGCCACGACGGCCGTTGTCGATAAGTGCATCGACAGCCTCCTGAAGCATACGTTTCTCGTTACGAACGATGATATCCGGCGCTCCAAGATCAAGAAGTCTTCTAAGACGGTTGTTACGGTTAATAATTCGTCTGTAAAGGTCGTTAAGATCACTTGTTGCAAAACGTCCTCCATCGAGCTGAACCATTGGACGAAGATCCGGTGGAATAACAGGAATAACTGTCATAATCATCCACTCAGGCTTGTTTCCTGACTCACGGAAAGCCTCTACAACCTCAAGTCTCTTGATGATACGTGCACGCTTCTGGCCTGTAGCATTCTCAAGCTCTGCCTTAAGCTCTGCCGAATCCTTCTCAAGATCGATTGCTGCTAAAAGCTCATGGATAGACTCAGCACCCATTCCTACACGGAATGCTGAGCGGCCATAAGTATCGCATGCCTCCTGGTACTCTGACTCGTTGAGAATCTGCTTGTATGCAAGCTTTGTCCCGCCCGGGTCAAGCACAATATATGAAGCAAAGTACAGTACTCTCTCAAGTACACGTGGAGATAAGTCAAGGATGAGTCCCATACGTGATGGGATACCCTTGAAATACCAGATATGAGATACAGGAGCAGCAAGCTCGATGTGTCCCATACGCTCTCTACGAACGCTTGACTTTGTGATTTCTACGCCACATCGGTCGCAGACAACACCCTTATAACGTATCTTCTTGTATTTACCACAATGACACTCCCAGTCCTTCGTTGGTCCGAAAATCTTCTCGCAGAAAAGACCGTCTTTTTCAGGCTTTAATGTTCTATAGTTAATAGTCTCTGGCTTTTTAACCTCGCCATGTGACCACTCTCTGATCTTTTCAGGAGATGCTAATCCAATCTGAATCGCATCAAACTGCATTGCCTGATTATTTTCTATATTATTTGTTTCTGGCATTTTGGCACTCCCTTCTAATTATTCTTCGTCATCAAGAACTTCATCAGCAAAAATATCGTCATCCGCTGTCTCAGGAGACTCTTCCTCTTCTATGTCAACAAGCTCTTCGTTGTCATCAAATTCTTTCTTTGAGAAACCATGCTCTGCGAATGACTCACTGTCCTCGAATGCATAGTCCTTATCGTTTCCGATAATTGAGTTGATATCTGTATTACCGTACTCACTTGTCTCGATAAGCTCAACCTCTTCTCTGTTCTCATCAAGTACCTTGACATCCAGACCAAGTGCCTGAAGCTCTTTGAGAAGCACCTTGAATGACTCTGGAATACCAGGCTCAGGGATATTCTCACCCTTGATGATAGCCTCGTAGGTCTTGACACGGCCAACAACATCATCGGACTTCATTGTAAGGATCTCCTGGAGTGTATATGCAGCACCATATGCCTCAAGAGCCCAAACCTCCATCTCTCCGAAACGCTGTCCACCGAACTGTGCCTTACCACCGAGTGGCTGCTGTGTAACTAATGAGTAAGGACCTGTTGAACGTGCATGGATCTTATCGTCAACAAGATGATGCAGCTTAAGGTAATGCATGTGTCCGATAGTTGTCTTTCCATCGAAGCACTCACCTGTTCTACCATCACGAAGCTGTACCTTTCCATCCTTTGAAATCGGAACGCCCTTCCATAAGCTTCTGTGAGCTCTGTTTGTTGAAAGGTATTCCATAACGTCCTCACGGAGTGTATCAACATATTTATCATAGAAGATTTCAGCATCTGCGCTCCAGTATGGATGCTCAGCCTGTAAATCCTTCTCAAGTTCTTCCTTATCGAACGGAAGATTTACGTAATCATTTGCAAGCTCAAGTGTATCCTCGATATCTACCTCGTTTGCTCCATCAAATACAGGAGTTGAGATATTGAAGCCAAGTGCCTTTGCAGCGAGGCTCAAGTGAATCTCAAGGACCTGACCGATGTTCATTCGTGAAGGCACACCGAGTGGGTTAAGTACGATATCCAGTGGACGTCCGTTTGGAAGGAATGGCATATCCTCAACAGGAAGCACACGGGAAACGACACCCTTGTTACCGTGACGTCCGGCCATCTTATCACCGACAGAAATCTTTCTCTTCTGTGCAATGTAGATACGTACTGACTGGTTTACTCCAGGAGAAAGCTCATCGCCGTTCTCTCTTGTAAATACCTTGGCATCAACAATGATACCGTAAGCACCATGAGGTACCTTAAGTGATGTATCACGAACCTCTCTTGCCTTCTCACCGAAGATGGCACGAAGAAGTCTCTCCTCTGCTGTAAGCTCTGTCTCACCCTTTGGTGTAACCTTTCCTACAAGGATATCACCGGCACGAACCTCTGCACCTACACGGATGATACCTCTCTCATCAAGGTCCTTGAGTGCGTCGTCGCCGACACCAGGGACATCACGTGTAATCTCCTCAGGTCCGAGCTTTGTATCACGTGACTCTACCTCATATTCCTCGATATGAACTGATGTATACACATCATACTCTACGAGACGCTCTGAAAGAAGAACGGCATCCTCGTAGTTGTATCCTTCCCATGTCATGAATCCGATAAGCGGGTTCTTTCCAAGAGCAAGCTCTCCCTGACTTGTTGAAGGACCGTCTGCGATAACATCGCCTGCCTTAACCTTGTCACCCTTAAATACGATAGGTCTCTGGTTGTAGCAGTTTGACTGGTTAGAACGAGAGAACTTTGTAAGGATATACTCTCTCTTGTTTCCGTCAGTCTCTTTTATGATAATGCGGTTTGACTCTGAAGATAATACCTCTCCGTCTGCCTTTGCAACTACGCAGACACCTGAGTCAACTGCGGCCTTTGTCTCAATACCTGTACCAACTACAGGAGCCTCTGTGGTCAGAAGCGGAACGGCCTGACGCTGCATGTTTGATCCCATGAGGGCACGTGTAGGGTCATCGTTCTGCAAGAATGGAATCAGCGCTGTAGCTACTGAGAATACCATCTTTGGAGACACATCCATATAATCAAATGCTGACTTATCGTACTCCTGAGTTTCCTCTCTGTAACGACCTGATACTGAGTTACGTACGAAATGTCCTTCGGCATCAAGCTTCTCATTGGCCTGTGCTACGTGGTAGTTATCCTCTTCATCGGCTGTCATGTATACAACCTCTTCTGTGACTACCGGGTTCTTAGGATCAGTCTTGTCAATCTTACGGTATGGAGCCTCTACGAAGCCATACTCATTGATTCTCGCATAGCATGCAAGTGAGTTGATAAGACCGATGTTTGGTCCCTCAGGAGTCTCTACTGGACACATACGGCCGTAGTGAGTGTAATGTACATCTCGAACCTCGAATCCGGCACGGTCTCTTGAAAGACCACCAGGTCCAAGTGCTGATAAACGTCTCTTGTGAGTAAGCTCTCCAAGAGGGTTGTTCTGATCCATGAACTGTGAAAGCTGTGAAGAACCGAAGAATTCTTTAACAGCGGCAGTTACAGGCTTTATATTGATAAGTGACTGAGGTGAAATTCCCTCTAAGTCCTGTGTAGTCATTCTTTCACGAACAACACGCTCCAGTCTTGAGAGACCGATACGGTACTGGTTCTGTAACAGCTCTCCAACCGCACGGATACGTCTGTTTCCAAGATGATCGATATCGTCATCTGTTCCTGCGCCCCACTCTAAGTGCATATTGTAGTTGATAGTTGCGAAGATATCCTCTTTAGTAATATGCTTTGGAATAAGGTCAGATATATCTCTCTTTATAGCCTCGATTCTGTCCTCAAGAGAATCATACTCCTCGAGAATCTGAGCGAGTACCGGATAGTAAACAAGCTCAGTAACACCGATAGACTTAGGATCCTCAAGCTCAGGAATCCAGCTTCTGATGTCAACCATCATAGAAGAAAGAATCTTGACATTTCTTGTCTCTGTCTGAATCCATAAAGCAGGAACGGCAGCATTCTGGATCTGTGTGGCAAGCGCACGGTCAACAACAGTACCTGCCTCAGCGATAACCTCACCTGTAGAAGGATCAACTACGTCCTCAGCTAAAACCTGTCCACTGATACGATTCTTTAAAGCAAGCTTCTTATTAAACTTATAACGTCCTACCTTGGCAAGGTCATATCTTCTAGGATCGAAGAACATTGCTGTGATAAGGCTCTCTGCACTCTCAACTGAAAGTGGCTCGCCCGGACGAATCTTCTTATATAACTCTAATAAACCAGCCTCATAGCTTCCCTGTGGCTCACGCTCTGTGATTGCAGGGTCCTTGCCAAATGATGCCTGGATCTTTGGCTCATCTCCGAACATATCGAGAATAGCCTGGTTTGTACCTACTCCAAGTGCACGTAAAAGTACAGTGATAGGTACCTTACGTGTTCTGTCTACTCTTACATAAAAAACGTCGTTAGAGTCTGTCTCATACTCAAGCCATGCACCACGGTTTGGAATAACAGTACAAGAATACAGGGTCTTTCCGAGCTTATCATGAGCAATTCCGTAATAAATACCAGGAGAACGAACTAACTGACTGACAATAACTCGCTCTGCACCGTTGATTACGAATGTACCGGTCTCTGTCATTAAAGGCAGATCACCCATGAAAATTTCATGCTCATTAATCTCATCTGTCTCTTTGTTGTGAAGTCTGACTTTAACCTTTAAAGGAGCTGCGTATGTTGCATCTCTTTCCTTGCACTCAGGAATTGTATACTTTACATCATCTTCGCATAATGTAAAATCTACAAAATCAAGACTAAGCTTTCCGCTGTAATCTGTGATTGGAGAGATATCCGCAAAAGCTTCCTTGAGACCTTCGTCTAAGAACCACTGATAAGAATCCTTCTGGACCTCAATCAGATTTGGCATCTGCAGAACCTCTTTTTGTCTTGAGTAACTCATACGCATGCTTTTTCCGGATGTGACCGGACGTATTCTGTTTTTCTCCATTGACGTTTCACCTCTCGTTTTTATTTTAATCTAGCAAGTATCTAGATAATGATTCAAAAACCACCCCAGTTACTATATCTTGTGGTTTTTCTCTTGTGCACATATTTGTGAATGCATTTTAGTGTAATTTACCTATTGACAAATTTGCATCATTTAAAAAATTGCATAAAAATGCCACTGCACCACAATAGTGCAACGTATACTATACAACAAATTACTGACAATTGCAAGTACTTTTTTTATTTTTTCATTCGCCGTCGGATAGGCTACGAGCAGAGGTCCCAAAAATGCTTAGGCATTTTCGGGACGCGCTCCGACTGTCGCGCAATAAAAACATAAAAAAGAGCCAAGGCGCAAATAGAATTTGCCCTTGGCTCTTTTTTATGTTTTTACTCCGCTCGTAGCCTATCCGACTATTTAAGAGTAACCTTAGCACCCTCTGCCTCAAGTTTAGCCTTAGCATCCTCTGCTGAAGCCTTGTCAAGCTGCTCTTTGATAACCTTTGGTGCGCCATCAACAGCGTCCTTAGCCTCTTTAAGTCCAAGACCTGTGATCTCACGAACAACCTTGATAACCTTAACCTTGTTTGGTCCAACCTCTGTAAGCTCTACGTCGAACTCAGTCTTCTCCTCAGCTGCTGCTACGTCAGCTCCTGCTGCTGCAACTACAACACCTGCTGCTGCAGAAACACCGAACTCTTCTTCACAAGCTTTTACTAAATCATTTAACTCTAATACGCTTAACTCTTTGATAGCATCAATAAACTCTGCTGTTGTTAACTTTGCCATTATAATTTCCTCCATTTAAAAATTTAATTATGATAATAAGGTTCAAATATAATATTTGAATTATTCTGCTGCTGGAGCTTCCTCTGCAGCATCCTCTGCTGGTGCTGCCTCTACGGCTGCATCTGCAGCGCCACCCTGCTCTGCGATCTGATTGAGTACACGAGCAAGATTTGTGATAGGTGACTGAATGCTTCCAAGTAATTTTCCAAGAAGCTCATCTCTGCTAGGTACAGCGGCGATTGCCTTCATACCCTCAGCATCATAAAATGTTCCCTCAACTACACCTGCTTTAATCTCTAAAGCCGGAGCTGTTTTAGCGAACTTAGCTAAGATTCTGGCTGGTGCTGTTGCATCCTCTGCTGATACAGCGAATGCGCTTGGTCCTTCAAGGACATCCTTTAATCCCTCGAACTCTGTTCCCTGGATTGCACGGTTTACTAAAGTATTCTTGTATACCTTGTAAGTTACACCGGCTTCTCTTAACTGTTTACGTAACTGAGTATCCTCTGCTACTGTGAGTCCTAAGTAATCAACAACTACTACTGACTGTGCACCATTGATAACACCGGAAATCTCATCTACGATTGGCTGTTTAAGTTCTACCTTTGCCACGATTCATTTACCTCCTTTTAGATTTTCGCATAAAAGACATGAGGTATTTGATTTATTAATCAAAGAAACCCTCCTGCCTGTCGACAGAAGGGTACAAGTCAAAATTCAAGATAAATCTCGAAAATTCCCTCGGTAGGTTCTACGTTTACGCCTTGCGGCACCTACTGTCTTCGGCAATATGCATTGCAATTATATCAAACTATATTACGGATGTCAATTACTTTCCGCAAAACTTTTGCTTGGCGTTTGATAGGTCTTGTAAATTGTTTTACTGTAACTGTTTAACTATCTTACTGTGTAATCTTAACCACGTTTAACTTAACGCCAGGTCCCATTGTAGATGTAAGAGTTGCGCTCTTAATGTACTGACCCTTTAAGCTAGCAGGTTTTGCTTTATTAATTGCACCCATAAGAGACTGGAAGTTGTCGTTTAACTGCTCGTCTGTGAAAGATGCTTTTCCAACTGGCACATGGATAATGTTTGTCTTGTCCAATCTGTACTCAATCTTACCGGCTTTGATATCGTTAACAGCTTTTGTTACATCCATAGTAACTGTTCCTGCCTTTGGGTTTGGCATTAAGCCCTTTGGTCCAAGGACACGTCCTAAACGACCAACAACACCCATCATATCAGGTGTAGCAACTACAACGTCGAAGTCTAACCATCCCTCGTTCTGGATCTTTGGAATTAACTCCTCACCTCCAACGAAGTCAGCTCCTGCTGCCTGTGCCTCGTCAACCTTAGTTCCCTTAGCGAAAACTAAAACCTTAACTGTTTTTCCTGTTCCGTGTGGTAATACAACCGCACCACGGATCTGCTGCTCTGCGTGACGTCCGTCGCAGCCTGTTCTAAGATGAAGCTCGATTGTCTCGTCAAATTTAGCTGTAGCATTTTTCTTTACGATAGAGATAGCGTCAGCAACATCGTACTGCTCTTTCTTATCAAATGCCTTAACAGCGTCTTGATACTTCTTTCCTCTTTTCATGAAAAAATAACCTCCTGGTGGTAATATCGGGAGAGGACCCTCCCACATTTACGTTTCTTTGTTATTATTTTGGGTTGCATAAATTTGCAACTATTTTATGGGTATGTTCTCTTCGCTAAGCTCAAGCTACGCCCAAAAGCGGGCTTGCTTTCACTAATCTCAGAGAACGACCTCACACTAACCTCAGCCTGCGCGTTATGCGCTTGGCTTCGCTAAGTGTTATTCGGTCACCTCAACACCCATTGATCTTGCTGTACCAGCGATCATGCTCATTGCAGACTCAAGTGAAGCTGCGTTTAAGTCAGGCATCTTAAGCTCAGCGATTTCCTGAACCTGTGCCTTTGTAATCTTAGCAACCTTCTTCTTGTTTGGCTCGCCTGAACCAGACTGAATCTTGCAAGCTTTCTTGATTAATACCGGAGCAGGTGGAGTCTTAGTAATGAAACTGAAACTTCTGTCTGCATATACAGTAATAACTACAGGGATAATTAAGTCGCCCTGATCGGCTGTCTTTGCATTAAACTGCTTTGTGAACTCTACGATGTTTACACCGTGCTGTCCAAGTGCAGGTCCAACTGGAGGAGCTGGAGTTGCCTTTCCAGCAGGGATCTGCAATTTAATGTATCCTTCTACTTTCTTTGCCATTTGGAATTGCCTCCTTAATTTGTTTTCTTAACATCTGCGAAACTTACTTCTACCGGTGTCTCGCGACCGAACAGCTCTACATTGATTGTAACTGTCTGCTTGTGATAATTCATAGCTGTGATAACACCGACTGTATCCTTCCAGACACCGCCGATAACGACTATCATGTCACCCTCAGCAAAATCAACTACCACGTTTTCCGTCTTAATACCCAAAGGTCTCATCTCGGCTTCTGTGAGAGGAACCGGTTTGCTTCCCGGACCTACAAATCCAGTTACGCCTCTGGTATTTCGTACAACGTACCATGTATCGTCATTCATAATCATATGAATAAGAACATAGCCTGGAAACATCTTCTTGGAAACCTGTTTACGAACACCGTTCTTCACCTCTGTGACGTCCTCCAATGGAACACGTACTTCAAGGATCTGGTCCTCAAGATGTCTGTTTTCGATTGTTTTGTCAATATTAGCTTTGACTTTGTTTTCATAACCTGAATAGGTATGAACTACATACCAGTTCGCTTCTGTCATAATCACTTTGCCTCCGTTTTAAAAATGTAAACCAATAAGGAAATCTACGCCCTGCTGGATACCCCAGTCAAGAAGCGCAATAATAAGACCGGTAACTACTGAAACCGCCAGCACTGCAATGGTCTGTCTGATGACCGATTGCTTCTCAGGCCAGATAATCTTCTGAAATTCAGCTTTCAGACCTGAAAACCAGCTTGTCTTTGGAGCCTTTTCGACTTTTTCATTCTGTCCCATAATGTACTCCTTCACTCAGTTCCTAGACTATTTTGTTTCCTTGTGCATTGTATGAGTTCTGCAGAATCTACAATACTTCTTGGTTTCCATTCTGTCCGGATGAGTTTTTTTGTCCTTTGTCATGTTGTAATTACGACGCTGACATTCTGTGCACGCTAATGTAATCTTTGTACGCACGACTTCCACCTCCGTTTAAATTCTTTGTTGTTTGTACCCTTAAAAAAAGGCATAAAAAAAAGACCTATTTCCAAGCCTGTATACTATATCACAGTTGAGCCGTAACCGTCAATAGCTATTTTAAAATTTATTGTAAATTCTTTTGAACAGTGCCGCTGTCTGCACCTCCTTGTAGGGCTGTCAGCGATAATCTTTTACATATATTACTAAATATAGTACATTTATCTGAATTTTTCAAGTATTTTGTTGTTGTAAATCCTCAATTATGACGATATAATATATGTGTATAAGTAGAATTTTATAATTAAAGGATTACCATTTAACGGATTAAACAATTTTCACGGATGAAAGGAGGGGTCTTTATGGCAAAGATAGACAGTGCCTACGCTTACTATGCCAGCACTTATGCCAATAAAGAGGTATCGCGCTATGATTCGCACAAGAAAAGCGACCTGCGCAAGATATACAACAGAATAATAAAGACAAATAAAGAGTCCCCTCTGTACAAGATTTCCAATATGTCCGAGGCCAAGAAATATGCTATCGATATAAAGGAAAGCTCTAAGGCCATCTTAAATGCCGTGGATTCGCTTTCTGATAAATACGCAGGCTCCTCTGACTCCTTCCAGAAGAAGGTTGCGGAGTCATCTAATGAGGATGCTGTAGGCGTGCGCTACGTGGGTGACGGCTCAGAGAATAAAGGAGCAGACGGCTTTGATATAGAGGTCAGACAGCTCGCCGCACCACAGGTCAATACCGGCAGCTACTTAGACAGCAAGGCTCTGTCCTTTATACCGGGCAGCTATTCCTTTGACATAAATACCAATGCATCATCCTATGAGTTCCAGTTCGGAGTGAGCACCGGTGAAACAAACGGCGAGGTGCAGGACAAGCTCAAGAGGCTCATAAACGCATCCGGTCTTGGCATTGAGGCAGACATAGTCCATGATGATTCAGGCAAGGCAGCGCTTCAGCTTACATCAATGCAGACAGGTCTCAGCGAGACTGAGGATTCTCTCTTTAGTGTGGCACCGTCAGCTAACGCAGAGTCCATAAGCATGATGAAGCAGCTGGGTATTGATAAGGTATCATCCCCTGCCCACAACTCTGACTTTTCGCTGAATGGCACCGCGCACTCATCCTTGTCAAACACCTTTACCATCAATAATGCCTTTGAGCTCACGCTCAAAAAGCCGACCACTGATACGGGTGCCGCAGCCATCGGTTTTAAGACCAATTCCGATGCAGTTGCCGACAATGTGCAGACTCTGGTTGACGCATACAATAAGATGATAGACGTGGCAGATAATTTTTCAATGACCGACTCTGCAGATGCCACAAGGCTGCTTCGTGATATAAGCTCCATCACAAAGGGCTCACAGTCAAAGCTTTCCTACATCGGTCTCATGACAGACGATGACGGTAAGCTCACTATCGACCGCGACATCCTCGCCGGTGCGCTTAGTCCGGACAGAGCTGATGACACCTTCAACACTCTTACAGCACTAAAGGATGCAATAGGTGACAAAGCAAACTCTGTGACAGTCAACCCTATGAACTATGTGCAGAAGGTTGTTGTGGCATATAAGAATCCCGGGCACAATTTCAACACACCATATATTTCGTCAATATATTCAGGCATGATGCTTGACAGCTACGCATAAACGGCTGTTGTACTGATTTGGTACAACAGCCGTTTTTTTATATTTTTTTATAACAGTGGCTGCAGATCTCCCACCATTTTTTCCTCCAGAGTCCTGAGCCTCTCTGCAATTGCCACACTCTTTGAATCTGCATCGCGATATTCATTGAGACTGCCACTGATTGTCTCTATGCCCATATTACAGCCCTCCGTCAGAAGCTTTGCTGCCTGGGACTGACCATCATTCACTGCCATCTTCATTGCTGTCTGCAGCTTCGCAGCCATCTTTGCAAACGCACTCGGTTCCTTAATATCTGCACCTGCTTTGTCAAGCATATCCCTGCAATCCACTGACAGCCCGGTGTGCTCATCATAGTACTTGTCTATCAGCTCACGAAGCTGCTTGTCATCTGTGTGTTCTCTTATATCATCCATGCTCTCAAGTGCCATCTTACAGCCCGCTATGCAATCCTGAAGCAAGAGCACCGAATCATGATTCTCAATATTTCTGCTCATAGAAAAACCTCCATACCTTTTTTATCAGTATGGAGGTTTTTCTAAAAAATTATTCACTTAATGCTTTTTAAATTTTTCTGATACAAGAAATCCAATACCGGCAAGCACAAATACCACCGCCAGCACGACCATTGGAACACTATCTATATATCCAATATCAGTGGAATATCCCAAAGTTGCCAAACTGAGGTAAGCCAGATGTAGATTAATCTGATCCACCGCAAATAATAATGCTGCTGTCAGCCAACAAATTGATGCTGCAATTTTTTCACTCTTCATATGTATTCTCCTTTAATTATTGCTTTCTTTCCACACATACATTCCGTCAGGACATTTAACGTTTTTATCACCCAATTGCATCGTTACTGTTCTGGGACTTTCAGAATATACCTTTTTGCTGCTTTCAACAACAGTAACTTTTTTAGGTCCTCTTGTCACATAATATTTTTGTGACTCACCATTAACAAAATTTACTCTAGGCTTAAATTCAAGCCAGGTTTTTTTATGAGGTGCAACATTTATTGTCAACGTTTCTGAAAAACTTTTCGTTCCACACCAACCACTTCCTACCGCTGCATTAAACGCATCTTTATATCCACCACTCAACGATGCATTTATGTTCCAAGAAACGCTTGCTGACACGGATACTTCCATAGATTGTTTTGAACTCGTTCCATTAGCAAGTATTGGGGAAATTCTCCTATTACTGCCATACTTTGTTCCTTTTGAGCTTGTTACAAATCTATATTTGTATGTGAACATTCCGCATGTATCTATACCGTTATTCGTGCTTAATTTGTACGTATCATAATTAAATAACCCCGACAAACTATTATTATTAATTTCCTCAGTCATGTTTTCTTTTTCAATCTGATTATATATTTTTTGAGCTTCAATTCCCGTATAAAACCGCAAATTACCATTCTCATCAGGTATAGCTATCTGCGTGACTTGTTCATAATTTGAATATAAATTTTCACTTTCAGAAACAGAACTATTTTCCGCTGCAAACACATTAACTAAATTACTGCTATTTAGTAATACTATAGTAAACAGTCCTATGCACAATTCTTTTAATATTTTCTTCATCTTAATATCATCTCCTTTTTATGTAGTTATTATAAAGTATATATTTTACTTGGCGCCTATTAATATATTATCGTCAAATTCTAAAGATTTTACTAAAATAAATCTGAAGTATTCTGAAGTTTTTCTCATTAAAAACTCAAATACCTGATTTTAATTTTATCCTCTATTACGTTAAATAAAAGAGACTCTTTTCCTGCGCAAAAAAACAGAGGCCACTCTCTCGTTACTGCCTCTGCCTACTAATCAGTATTACATTATAATCAACTATATTCTCTCCCCCATACCATAAAAATAAACTTTAATTTTTCCTTCTTTATCAATTACAGCTTCTTGAAGCTTTATCTTTTCCGTTATATTATTATCCACTAAATACCAATTTTTTTCTTCCTTATACAAACTATATATCTTATTTCTATAAATCACTTTATCTTCTTTAGCGATTCTCTTTCCCTCTGAATCAAAATAATCAGTATATCTATAAGAGATTAATAAAGATAAATTTTCATTTTGTCTATACAATTTAACTATAAATGTAAATAGTACACTTATTGTAATATAAAAATATATTATAATATTTCTTGTTTGAATAGCATACTCACCATTTAAACCAAGTATAACATCCTGTATAAGCTCAATTAAAATCATGATATTCAGCAAAATTTTAATAATTTCATCAATTGTATACCATATAGGAATTATGTTTTTATTATATTCCGTCTTTAATTTGACATATAGTATTTTTATTATAGGATTTAAAATTACTAAATACCCCAAATAGAAAGCAATAAAAATTATTATGTATTTATTTAAAAAACTACATACACTTTGCGATAGACCAAATTCAATGTTATCCGGAATAATTGTTCTGATTTTACATTTATCTACTAAGCAAATCATGCAAATAATTATAAATGAAATATTTTGTAACATATAAATAATTTTCCATGCAATATTTTTCCCATTAACAATATCATTTGTATCTTTATATAGTTCCTTTAAATCACTGTAAATACTCATTACGTTTCTCCAATCTATTTTATTATAATCTTTATAAAATATTATAATAATAAACTAAAGAAATTCCTTAAATATTTCCCAAAAAATATAAATTTTTATTAACAAATCTAAATATATGTCATTTTACAATAGGGAACTCCAATTTTACCCAAAACATCCCATGCTCTCTTGAATAGCTCATACTTCCATTCATCCGAAGCATCATCATATCCACGCTTTTAAGTCCTATTCCTGTACTTTCGAGCAATGTCTTATCATCGCATATTCCATTACCGATTTTGACTTCAAAAATATGTTTATCAAAAAAGGTTTCCATTATTACTAACTTATCCTTATTTGCATACTTACATACATTATCTGTAAGATTTGCAAATACTCTTGATACAAGTCCCATATTAACAGCAATTTTTACCTTTTCCCATATTATCTTGTCAATGTCAATACTATATCCTCTTTCATGTAGAACTGCATACATTTCAGACAGATAATCTCCTACCGCATACTCAGCTTCTATAGGCTTATCCAATTCTATATTTTTTTCTGAACTTGCCAATGAAAAATCTAACAGTGTATCCATCTGTGTCTTTATATCCATTACCTTATCTGTTATTATATCCAGATATTTCTGATTTTCCTCATCCGATTGATTCTCAAGTTTCATTATATCAATATATGTCATTAGTCCGGTTAGGGGAGTTCGCAGATCATGTGCCATGTTGCGCATTAGTTCATCCTTTTCCTGTCGCGTTTTTTTCTCCTGTGACTGTGTTTCTTCAAGCTCTATTTGATAACCCGCTATAATTTTTCTAATCCGTAAATACACTAGTGCAATTCCCACAAAAACAGAAAATCCCGCATCCAGTATCATTAAAACTATATAATATTTTTCTGTAAATCCTGCATATATAAATACATATGCCTCTGTATCAGAAAATTTTACCGGCATACGATATGAACCTGTTAATCTGTAATCATACCAGTCTTTCGCCTCAGATATAAATGTATCTACATTTACTTTACTATAAATAACTTTACCATCTTTATGTATACTATAAAACGATATATCATTTTCAATCATCCACTTATCATAATCCGATATATCAGATGTACTTATATTATTTTCAGATACATAATTCTGAAATTTTTCAATATATGGTATTTCTCTATTATATAAATAATTTGTTGCGGTAAAATAATAATCTAAAATTCCCGTTCCAAAATAATATATAATTCCAAACAGAATACATGCACTAACAATTGCTATTACAAATGATGATAACAATTTTTTCTTTACTTTTATTAAATCATCTTTCAAACCTGTATCCTCTTCCCCATTCTGTCTGTATGCATGCCTCTCCACATATTTCCAGAAGTTTATTTCTAAGATTTTTAACATGTACCATAACCGTATTCTTAGAATTGTAAGTAAAAATCTCTCCCCAAACATTTTCATATATTAACTCAATAGTATATATCTGATCTGGTCGTTGCATTAGCAATTTTAATATCTCATATTCTTTTCCGGTTAGTTTTATTTCGATTCCATTATATTCAGCTCTATTTCGATTTATATACACCTTAAGTCCATTTGCTTCTATATAAGCATCTTTTCCTATATTGCTTGTACCGCTTTTATCATATACTTGATATCTTCTTATTAAAGCCTTTACCTTTGACATAAGTTCCATATTAGAAAATGGTTTAGTCATATAGTCATCACCACCGACTTCCAGCCCTTCCAATTTATCTACTTCTTCTGATTTAGCTGATAAAAACAATATTGGAACACTATATTTTTCCCTTATCTTTCTACAGGTTTCAATGCCATCTAGCTGTGGCATCATTACATCCATTATTACTAAACTAAATGAGTAGTCTATTTTTTCCAATGCCTTCAACCCATTTTGCGCTACCTCTACATAATAATGCTGTATCTCAAGTAATTTCTTTATTCCGCTGTATACAGTTTCATCATCCTCTACAACTAAAATTTTATTCATAAAATATCCTCTATTTCTTCTTTAAATAAGATTTATTTAGATACCCATATTTTGTACCATACTTTATTTTTATCCAGTTTCCGCTCTCACCAATTTTCTTATATAGTTCACCTTTATAAGCATACTGTAAGACAGAATACGTGCTTCCCGCTCCACTTCTAATAGCTGTCCTAGTGACTGTTACCTCATAATAAGTTAACTTTCCCAAAGCCCGCTCAGCTATTTCTTCTGTCATTTGTGAGCCATCAAGAACCAAGTTATTTTCCGCAGCCTGTACCGATGTTGCATCGCCAAACACACTTGTAGTTCCAATTAACATTGTCATTGCTAAAGTTATCATTTGTTTTTTCATATTCTCTCCCTCACCATATTATATTAAAAACTCTAACACATAAAATTTCCTAATTACTCCGTAATTTGCGTAAACTTTTATGAACATAAATGCGGCTTCCAATCATAGTTATTAAAATAACGCTAATTTCCAAAAGTCCGATTCTATACACAAATTGCCAGATATTCATTTCAAAGTTCCATATATCAAGTGAAAACCTTTTTTGAACATTCGAAATCTCACAAAATTCAACAAAGTATTTAAAAATATTGACAGAAAATCTATTAAGCAGCCCCAATGTCAATATTCCTGCACCCACAAGCGCCGGAACAGTTATCATCAAAATCTCATATAACAGAATTTGAATTGTCCTAAATTTTCTCTGTCCAAGTGTATTGTATATTGCAATCATTTTTGAGTGTCCTTTAAGCCATAAAACAGTCAATAACGACATAACCACAACACATACAATATACATAACGCTCAACGTCACACTTGTCATACTTTTTAACATTGATATTACATCTGTCATTTGCAGTTCCTCATTCAAAACCTGATTGACAACTGCCGAATTCGGAACATTTTGAAACATTTTACTCATATCAGCATATAAAAGTGATGTACTTTTATAATCTGTGCTGAAAAAATTTATCCCATAACAGCTTGCTTCATTGTTTAATTCTACATATGAATTATAATCAGTAAATACTATACTGTTAGCTACTTCTTTATAGTAGCCATCGCTTACCTGTGTCTTTGGCGTATTTATTACAGTATAAATTCCAATCACATTAATACTTATTGTATTATTTTCATACTGTATAGATATATTACTACCAATTGACAGGTTATTTTCAGAAGCGAGCTTATCTGATATCATTGCCCCTTTATCACCTGACATCGGATATTTTCCTTTTGAAATTTTAAAAATACCACTACTGAAATATTCATTGTAAGAAGTATTTATGTTTCCACTGACATATATTTTATTTTCCTCAAAATCACTTTGTTTTTCTGTATATGGCACATTTTCAAAATCTACTGCTTCACATATAATGTCACTTGTAAATGCATTATTATATCCTACAATATTTTTATTATTATCTGCATATTCTAAAATATCTTTCCAATCATCTAAAGTAGAAAAATCGTCTAATTCAACAAGAACACAACATCCTGCCATATCTGCAAAAGATTTGTAAAAACTCTCTATTGCCGAATCTAGAAATGTTGCAATTCCGCAAAACAGTGTCAGGACAAATATGCAAATAGCAATTAGTATATTCCGCCCCGGTCTCCCTAATAATTCTTTGCATGCCTGCCACCATTTATTCCTCATCGTCATCTCCCATTTCATAGCAAATATCACATTTTTTCTTTACATAATCCGAGTGGGTTACTACTATAACACATCTGTCCTGTTCATGAGCTATCTGCTGCAACAATTCGACAATTTTTCTTCGATTTTCTTTATCCAGATTTCCTGTAGGCTCATCTGCCAGAATATATTTTGCATCTGTTATCAGTGCCCTCGCTATTGCAACTCTTTGCTGCTGTCCACCTGACAATTCCGTAACCTTTCGGGTTATCTGACTATCATCAAGTCCAACCAGTACAAGACTGTCTCTACACATTTTAATCAATTCTTTTTTAGGTACATCAGGTAAGCTTATCTGGGCTGCAACCATTACATTTTCAAGGGAAGTCATATAATCAAATAACTGATAATCCTGAAAAACCAATGATATACTATTTTGGCGCAGTTTTCTTCCACCAATGTTTTGTATATTTTCTCCATCCAGCAAAATTTCTCCCTCATCCGGTTTTTCTAAACCGGCAAGTAAAGATAAGCACGTTGTCTTTCCTGAACCTGACGGACCAAATATTCCATACATTTCTCCTATTTCAAATCTGTATGTAACTTTATCCAGCACATGCACAATCTCCTTCTTAGATTTATATGCATATGATACATTAATCATTTCCAACATATTTACCACTATCCCTTCGAATTTAACAGTTTCTTTGCATTTTCTTCAACAGTTGTTACAACAGGCAGTACCATAAATGCAATCCAATTAACCAACGAAATTATTAATAGAATTATAATGTTTTTCAAAGTAAAAAAAGCACTCATTTCTATACGTACCTCAAAGCCTTGAAATATTCCGGGTGTATCATATCCACCTATAGCTCTATCTGCACTATTAATTATAACATTTTTACCTATGCCACTTATAATGCTACATATGAAATTACCAAGCACACAATATAATAGCGCACCCAACAGCAAACCGCTAATTGCATATATCATTCCTATAAATGCAAATCTACCTATACACCATTTTCTTGATCTTCCAAGTACCATAAATAGGCCTGTATCTTTTTGGTATTGGATAGTATAAAACGAGAAAATGATTAACAAAATAATTTCCCCCATTATAATTATCATCCAGCAAATTATTTTTGATGTTTTTCCCATCAATCCTACGACTTTACATTCTGAATCGAGATAATTAGAAGTATTATCATATATTTCCACATTATCTCCATACATTTTCTTTAACTGGGTTTTTACTGCATCTATATGCTCTATCTTATCAATATACACTTCACTTCCGGTTGACGCAGTGTACTCTAACCCTAATAACTCTACAATATAATCATAATCTACATATATAGAATTATATGGACTATGTATGTATACCGAGGTTCCCTCTTCATTTGAGTCATATATTTCGAAATCACTGTCCACTTTATAAATTCCGCATATTTGTAAAGATGTTGCTTCCGATTGATCTCCTATAGTATATTTAACTTCATCCCCTACCTTAAGATTATTTTTTTTCGCATATCGCTGTTCTACAATAATTCCTTTATTTTTGTAAGTAGGAAATTCTCCTTCAATAAGAGATACATTCTTTTCCCATGAAAACAGGCTATATTTTTGCACATCCATATTTGCAACAATTACCATTTTATCAGCCCGATTGCTTACATCTTTATTCTCCGGATCTATTCCTTTATGTTCCTTTACATTCTCTGTATCCACCGGGTCTGCAATCAGCTCTCTCCACGCCCCAAGTCCTGTAACATATTTCACCTTTCTGATTTCATCATAATCACTCTTTGTAAAGCCTCCATTATCATCCTCAATTACTAATGCGGCCCCATTATATAAATATGCATCTCTCTCCGATTTTTCTGAGGCATTGCTTAATAGCAGACCAATAATTTCACCTAGGATTATTGTCGCTATGATTAGTATAATAATCAAAGATTTTATTTTATTTCTTTTTATATATATAATAGCTGTTTCTATCATATCCATCTCCTCAATACTACCAAACGAAGGAAATGATATGTAATAAAATATCATTTCCTTCGTTTCTATTTTACTCTACTATTGCATTTTTGCATATCCAGAATTAATCCTTAATTGTACAGTAGCATTATAGTTTCCAACGTACGGCTGATAACTTGCAGTAGCTCCACTTAGAGCTTCTGTCTTTGTAACGGAAGTTCCACTAAGCACTCCTGAATAATATGAATAATTTGTTTTTGTCGAATATTTCATAAAACCTATTCCAATATTATTCCCTTTTGTTGATACTGTAACAGAAATGGTTTGATTATGTCCATTTGTTAATGTATATCCTGTTTGACCTTTCGGGAACCATCTTCGTGCATATCCAGCAGTTACAGTCCTTGATCCAAAATTAATATCTGTTGCTGCATTTACAACTCTTGATGTAGAAATAACTCCGCCACTAATTACTACAGCCATTGCTAGTACTAAAATAAATCTGAATTTTTTCATTGGCTTCTCCTTTGCTCTTAAAACTGTGAATATAAGTTACTAAAGTCATAGACGTCTATGCCTTTACAATACTATATACATATAAAGAATTGTCTTAAAAATTATTTAAAAATTATAAATAATTCTAAAGAAATCTAAAGAAGCCTATGTTCTCAATTATCTTACTATTGCCGTTTCAGATATCCTTTTAAGTTCTTGGATTTCAACATCGGCATCCGAAAATAGATATTTACCATCCACATATACAAGATTTGCAATAGCATCATTATCCTGATATAAAGTAATATATCCCTCATCGTTCCAGCTCCATGTTCCGGTTTCCACCTTATCAGTATGTTCTATTTCCATCTCATACTCGCCTTGTTTTTCATCGTTATCATGTATGATAGCTAATTTTTTTGTACTATCTACATTTTGATACTCTGAAAAATCAAAAGTTCCATAATAGAGTTCCACTGTCAGATGATTTTTTTGTTGTAATATGTTATATGTAATTAATACACTGATTACACAGACACAAGCGACAATCGCTGCGCAGATAATAATCTGTTTTCTATTTTTTTCCACTACATACTTCCCCCTTCTTTATTGTTTAATCAATTCCGGCTTTATTCTAACCGTTTGATACTTCTTGCTATAAACGCCTATAAACTTATTTTACATGCAAAATCTTAAGTAAACGCTTAAGTAAATCTAAAGAATTCTTAAGTTTTCTACACTCCACTTATTTCCTATACAAAAAAATCCACTATACTATGCTCTTCCATTAACTTTGCCCTCTGTACGCCACTCAGCGCAGTCCTCTTCACGAACACCGTCTACAAATACTTTTATTTAAAATACCCATATATCTGATCATATGTCACCAGCGATACATTTCCCATTTTTCCGGCTTCCTCAATACACCCTTGGGTAAATCCTTTTTTTGCGAATAAAAATAAATGGACATTCTCATATCTAAATAATCTGCTTCTCTTCTTCAGCTTTTCGAGTACTTTTACATCCACATTTTCATTTATCCACTTACATTCTCCAAACAATGCAGTGCTTTTATCCTGATCACCCATTATATCAATTTCTGTCTGTATTCTCTCTTGTGGATCCGTTCCCCACCATCGTCCAAGATTGCTAAATTCCACAGGTGCTTCCCCATCAAGCAGCAATTTCCACAGATACTGCATACATATTTCTTCAAATATCCTGCCCATATAATCTGACAGATTTGGAGCAATTCTTTTATACGCAAGTTCTGTTGCACCTCTGCTAATGATAGAATTATTATCAGGTATAAACCGATACCAGAATCTAAACATATTATCAGCTATTGCATATATTGATTTTCTGGACTCCTTTTCGCCATATGGAGTTTCTTTCCGTATTAAGCCAAGATTAATCAGATTTTTCATATACTGTGAGCATACACTTGTCGTTTCGCCTATCTTGGTTGCGATTTCCGACATACGGGAGCTGCCTGTTGCTACTGCTGTTATTATTGCATTATATACAGCAGGTTCACGGACTTCCTGCTTTAACAGATTTTCAGGTTCCTCGAAGATTGCTGATGCGGGGTTGAGGAACACATTTTTTATATTGTCCTCTACACTTATGCTGTCATTCATCTGCAAAAGATATTGCGGAGTACCACCAACAATACCATATATCAGAGCCATATCCTCTGCTGAAAATCCGTTGAAATATTTGCAGCTATCCTCAAAATCAAACGGAAGTATCTTCATCTGGGCAGTTCTCCTGCCATACAAAGGGGCCTTATATGCCAGCACATTATCTTCCATGTAAGACATAGATGAGCCACATAATATAAGCATCATTTTAGAATTATCTTTATTTTTATCAATAAGCATCTGCAAGGTTGAAGCCATGCTTTTCGAAGCTTTTGCCACATATGGATACTCATCTATGACAAGCACCAGTCTTTCATTTTCACATAATTTAAATACATATTCTATTGCAGCCTGAAATGACACGAATGAAGTCCCCGGCATTATTCCTGAAGCATATTCCATGATTGCCTGACTAAAGTTCTCCAGATTCTGCCTTTCGTTGCTCTCTACTCCCATAAAATATATTGCTTTTTTATCCTGTATAAAATGGCTTATGAGAGCTGTCTTCCCCACTCTTCGTCTGCCGTATATTACTGCGAATTCAAATTTATCCGAATTATATAATCCGTTTAAAGTTGCAAGCTCTTTTTCTCTTCCTATAAACATAGCTCTTCTCCCTCCATTTCTATACACAATATTTTATTACTTATATATAATTTAGTCAATCGTAATTTAGTTAATCGTAAATAAGTAAATCGTAAATGACTAAATATTCATCTTTCATTTCGCGTACACAAAAAAGACGGCCGCCCCGATCCCCACCGGTTCAGCCGTCTTTATAATAAATTTCAATGTTATACTTTTATATTTTACTCTTATTTATACTCTTTTACTAACTTTTATACTTCTTTGGATTTTGCATCTACTGCTGTGCAAGCACTGCCTGTACATCTGCCTCTGTAGCGCATGCCATTACCTTGTCTGCCAATGCCTTGCATTCTGCCATGCTGCTGTCTGCGATGGTCTTTCTGGTCTTGAGCACGCTTGTGGCACTCACTGAGAACTCATCAAGTCCGAATGCGAGTAACAGCGGAATGAGCTTTGGATCTGCTGCTGCCTCTCCACACATGCCTACCATGATTCCCTCTTTCTTACCGCACTCGATGATACGCTTGATTGCGCGCAGCACTGCCGGATTGAAGGCTGAATAAAGGTATGCTACCTTTGAGTTTCCACGGTCTACTGCCATCGTGTAGCCTGTCAGGTCGTTTGTTCCGATACTGAAGAAGGCTGCCTCTTTTGCAAGCACATCTGCCATCATGCAGGCTGCCGGTGTCTCCATCATGATACCGATTTCGAGGTTCTTGTTGTATGCAATGCCCTCTGCATCAAGCTCTTTCATGATGTCAGCTACCATTGCCTTTACACTGCGAAGCTCATCTACACCGGTCACAAGCGGAACCATTATCTTTATCCTGCCGAATGCACTGGCTCTCACAAGTGCACGAAGCTGTGTATTGTAGATATCTGTTCTCTGGAGACAGAATCTGATAGCTCTGTAACCTAAGAATGGGTTGTCCTCTTTCTCAAGACCCAGATATGGGATTTCCTTGTCGCCTCCGATATCAAGTGTACGGATGATGACAGGCTTGCCCTTCATTGTCTCTGCTACTGATTTGTATGCCTCAAACTGCTCTTCCTCTGTAGGAATTGTGTCTCTGTCCATGAAAAGGAACTCTGTACGGAAAAGTCCTATTCCCTCTCCGTCACACTCTACAGCTTTCTTTGCGTCCTCAGGCTTTCCGATATTGCATACAAGCTCTACCTTTGTGCCGTCTGCTGATACTGTTGGCACACCCGCAAATTTCTTTAAGAGCTCTTTCTCTTTTTTGTATTCCTCAAGCAGCCCAGCGAATTTCTGCTCTGTCTCAGCGTCAGGGTTTACGATTGCCTCTCCGCTTGTTCCGTCGAGTACCACTCTGTCACCATTTTTGACAGCTGTGCAGATTCCATCAATACTGAGAACTGCCGGGATTTCCATAGCTCTTGCAAGTATTGCTGAGTGGGAGGTTCTGCCGCCCACCTCTGTGAGTATTCCTGCGATATTCTCTGCCACGATACCTGCTGTCATGGATGGTGTCAGGTCATGTGCCACAAGCACTGTGCCTGCAGGAGCTGCTGAGATATCGTAGTCCTCGATTCCAAGCAGAATCTTAAGGATTCTGGCTTTGATATCCCTGAAATCTGTTGCTCTCTGCTGCAAAAGCTCATCAGGTATCTGTGCAAATATCTCTGCTGTCTGCTCAAGCACCTGGTCGAGTGCCTTCTCTGCCGTGATTTTCTCACTTACTATGAGCGCTGTAATCTGCTCCTCTATGGTCGGATCCTGAAGCATCTGGATATGTCCGCGAAGGATATCCGCATCCTTTGCTCCGACTGTCTTTTCCATTCTGTCTGCCATGGCGTTTGTATCATTTACAAATTTCTCAATGGCTCCCTGGAGACGTGCGATTTCAGCGTCTGTATCTGTAATTTTCTTATTCTCAATCACTATCTCATGCTCTTCGATAATGACCACATTTCCGATTCCGATTCCTTCTGAGCCGGCGATTCCTTTGTACATATCACACCTCCGATTGACTTTGCTGGTTGATTAATCTCCGAAGTTGTCTGCCTCGAGCTCTTCCATCTTTGCAAGTGCTGCTTCCTCGTCAGCTCCCTCACACTCGAATGTAATCTCTGCATCCTTCTTGATGCATGCTGCGATGATGTTTACAAGGCTCTTTGCGTTGATTCTCTTGTCGCCGAATACGATTGTTACGTCTGAATCAAACTTGCCTGCCTCTCTTGCGATAACTCCTGCCGGTCTCATGTGAAGTCCCTCTGCTGCTTTTACTACCATTGTCTTGCTTACCATAGTTTTGTCCTCCTGAATTTAAAATTATTGGTTTGTTTATTTCGCTCACACATATGATTAACTGTATCGCCCTCTGCTATTCATCAGCCTGTCATATGTCCGTTGCTTTCTATGGTTTTATTGTACTGTGTGGTATGAGTTTTTTCAATATTCCCCAAAATGCAAAATTGCACCATCTCTGGTGCAATTTTGTATTAATGTGATATTCAGTTCCACCCCAGCTCTTTCCGGATAGCTGCACAAAGCTCATGAGGTGAAGCAGCCTCCCTGAGCCTGTCAGTCGCTCCATTTTCATTCAGAAGCTTTGTAAAATCATGGAAAAATGCCTTTGTCGTGTTGACACTGTCAAAGTTTATCGCAAGCAGAAATATCATGTCTGCCATCCTCTCGCCCCACTCTATCGGCTTGTCGAGACGTATAACAAGTATCTGGCAGCGGTTTACATGCTCAGGCTTTCCATGCGGTATGGCTATATTGCAGCCCACGGCGGTTGCCTCCACCTTCTCACGCTCCAGTACATCCCTCGCAAACTCGCTCTGCACTATTCCTTTGTTTATGAGAAACTGGCACGCACGCTTTAAAACATCCTTGCGGTTTTTCGCCTTTTTCTCAAATATGATAAATTCCTCCGTCAGCATCTGTGAAAACTCGCTGACCTCCGCGCTCTGTCCGGTCATGAGCTCAAAGCACTTGTTTCTGATATTTTTCTCATCCTGCGCACTGATTAGTGGAGAAACATACAAAAATCTCATATCCTTGTGGATATCTGCCTGTGTGTCTATGGTCGAGAGTATGAGGTCGCAGTCATACTCGTCAATATGCTCTATGCGGTCTGACGACAAAATGCTTACTATCCTTACATCCGGCACCCTGTTTTCTATTTTGCCCGCTATTATACTGCCGGTCGCATAGCCTGCTGCACCGATTAACACTGCGCGCACTGTCATAGGATTTCTGTGCAGGGCTCCTCCCACCTGCAAGGCAATAAATGCTATCTCATTCTCGCTCGGCATGGCACCTGTGTACTTTTCGTAGTATCTCGATACTGTAAAGCATACCGTAAAGAGACTGGCATACGATTGTGTGATATCGGAAAGAAACGGATTGTCTATCTCTATGCCAAAATGAGTCCTCGCAATGGAGCCCGGTAAAAAGCTACGCATGCTCTCACGTAGAAGCTCATTTTCAATCAGATTGGCAGCGAGAAGATTTGACAGATACACTATCATCTCATCCTCTATGCTAAGCGCCTCCTCACAGGACATGACAACGCGGTTTTGTCCCTCGGCACAGGAAAAAAGCATTGCCAGATACATGATTTCAGGCTGTGCGAGGCTGATGCCGTGATGTCTGTCCAGAAAGCCTGCTGCCTCCCTTGCCATGTTCTCATGCTCTGTCATTATGAATCCATTTTTCTGTACCTGCTGCTCTGTTTCGGTGCCCGCATCATCATCACTTGCAGCATCACATATTCGGTTCGACAAATCTAACTCATCCGGCTTCAGCTCCTTCTCCACATCCACCCTGAAAAGTGCAATGGCTATGTACTCTGCCAGCATCTGAAATGTGTAATCCGTAAAGATGATATCAAAGCGTCTCTCCACATGATGTATCATGTCAACTGCCATCGACAGATTTACGCTTCTGAAATTATTGGCTATCACCTCGGCCGCGCGTCTTGAAAGCCTGTGGTCATCGGTCTTGATAACCTGCTTATCACTGATTGGATATCTGCAGAAATGCCTCATGGCTTTTCTGATATCAAGCTCACTGCCTGTCGCATATATTCCGTAGCCCGCCGTTCTGTGCACCTTAATGCCAAAGAGCAGAAGCTCTGCGTCAAGCTCATTTATATCATCCATGATGACATTTTTGCTGACGTTTAACTCCTCCGAAAAAAGCGCATACGTGTATGTATCCCAGCCGCTTAGCAGAATATACGATATGTAGTTCTGTCGCTTCTTCTGCGATACTGCTGCCGATTTCCGCCCTGCCACATCCAGAATCTTTCCTATCTGCGCATCACTAAAGCACGGCTTCATGCCTTTGCCGGGCTTTCTGTCAAGCGTCATAGAGTTTTGCTCACAAAAATCAGCCACCTCCTTCAGATATGTCTTCACACTTCGCTCTGACATACCTGTGGACGCAGCAAGAGCCTTTGATGTGACAAGCTCATTGTTGTGCTCTGCCAGCTTTTCAATTATCAATAGTCCCTTTTCTGAAAGCATAAATCAAAGTTCTCCTGATTATACGTAATTTAACAATTCGACCGGTTCATCTATCAGATTTGTTGCACCATGCTCCTTCAAAAACTCTACATCACGAAATCCCCATGTGACAGATACGCACTCCAGACCTGAGTTTTTCGCTGTAGCGATATCCACATCGGAGTCCCCCACATAGATAGCGTCCTCTGCACTCACCTGAAGCTCTTTAAGTGCCTTCTGCACCATATCAGGTGCCGGCTTTTTGCGGATGCCTTCCTCCTCCATCTCGCCGATGGCTGCTGTCATGTAATCCTTAAAATACAGCTTGTCCAGCGATTTTACTGCAAAATCTATCTTGTTTGATACGATAGCCATTTTGATGCCGCGCACCTTAAGCTCCTCAAGCAGATCCATGATACCATCATATGGCGATGTATTGTCGTTACAATGCGCATCATAGTATTCCTTGAATAATGCAAAGGTCTCCTCAAACTCTGGATTGTCTGCACCCTGTGGCACTGCACGCTCCATCAACAGTCTGACTCCGTTTCCCACAAATCTGCGCACTTCATCGAGTGTGCGCTCCGGCATGCCCTTTTGTTTCAATGCATAGTTTGTTGCATTTTTTAAATCCTCAAGTGTGTAGAGAAGTGTTCCATCGAGGTCGAAAACGACCGCTTTTTTACGTTTTTCCTCCTCACCCTTTGCTATATGTGTCTTTTCAAATTCTGTCTTGCTTATCATATATGCCTCATTCCTATCATCATTTGGCAGAACCATAATATCTCCAGGTCTGCCTGATATATAACTGCTGTCATCCTTATTCTTAAATAGCTTTACCTTGTGCTTTAGCACAAATGCTCTTGAAAAATCCTCCTCAACCGGTATGCACACTCTGGCATGTGCCATTCCATCCACTATAGTCTCCGTATCCTTATTCTTGAACTTCGGGACATAATCTGTCCGTTTCACAGTAAACCGCCAGTCCTTATATATCCTGAAGCTTTTGTTCAGCCTGTCCAGATTTAAAATCTGTACACTGCCGTCTTCTCCTATTATGACCACCGTATCCTCACCAACCGGTGTGGAGATATCCCCCTTAGCTGTCCGCACTCCCATGCAGCAGCCCACAGGCAGTATATCCTTTGCAATGATACATCCCATCGGTATCGGGCGTTTTTTATAATCCACTTTTTTGAAGCCACTCGTATCAAAATCTTCTCCGTAAATTATCGTTGTATCGTTTAAATAATCAAAAATCCTCTCTTCCAATAATGATTTGATTGCAGAATCCGAAGGACGTTTGTGTGTACCATCGCTGCTGTACTGAAATCTTGGTGTCACGTCTTTTTCTCTGCAGTAGACATTATAGCTGTCTATCAGCAGATCCATCGGAATAAATCCACCGGCCTTGTAATAATGTCCTCCGCCGGAGCCTATGTCCCTGCACACTTCCTGCGCCATTTCGCTTGCGCTCACCTCTTTTATGCAGCTTCTAAACGAAAGCTTCACTCCATTCTTAATCACTGAAAATACCATACATATGTCAATAGCATCCACCTCCAGCACAAAATCGCTTATGATGCCGAGTACATTCGGGTCACATGCCCCTGCCTTTACGATTGCCAGACGGTATTCCTCTATATAATCGCGCCCCAGCAATGCTGTTGCGGCTATGTCCAGCTCCTCAAGTGACATGTTGGCATTTCGGAATTTGGCCACTATAGTGTTGTCAAAATCCGCCTCATCGCGCAGATCCCTATCAAGCGAATGTGTTATCTCGGTAAATTCTCCGGTGTCGGTGTAAAGTCCATAATACAGTGCTGTTGCCAGGTTTCGATTTATCTCTACGCCCTCCTCACGCAGCATATCCCACACGATTGTCGCACATGAGCCCATATAGCTCATGACACGGTTCATAGCAGGAAGCTCTCCCGATACTCTGTGGTGATCTATGACAGCTACATTTTCTGCCTTGAAAAATGTGACATTCCCACCACCGTACTGACAATCGACAGTCACAAGCAGCTGCGGATTGTCTAAAAAATCCACATGCTCTATCGGTATGCCAAGACTGTCTACCATAAGCACCAGATTGCTCTTGTGTATGATATTCCTGCCTCCGTATACAAGTCTGGGACTTTTTCCATTCATCCTCAGGTATTCATAGACTCCAAAGCCGCTTGCCAGTGCATCTGCGTCCGGATTATCATGACATTGCACAATTATGTTATCAAATTGTAATAAATCACTTAGCTTCATTATTAGCTCCCTGAATAGTTATACTAATTCATTTTCTCATATGTGTATTTATGGCTGCTTCAAATTATAACATTATTTCAGGTACGGAAACAGCAGCGAACTTCTGTCCTTCTCGTCAAACATCGAATTGTACTGCAGGATATTGTATGCCTTTATCCATTTTGCCTCGTCTCCTGTTGCGTCATCCACATGCATAAAGCACTCATTCTTTTTCGAATAATAGCCCCTTGAATTTATGGCCGGAATCTTCTCCATCAGCTCTGCGAGGAACCGGTTGTATGCCGGCAGATCTATGTTGGCTCTCTCAAGTGTCAGTGTGGACAGGTAGTTGAGGCTCGTCACATCAACTGTCTGTGCATCCGTCTCGTAATTGGTCCATATGAAAAACGGCACCTTGTACAGATTCTCAAGCTCCTGCTCCGTAAGTCCGGAATTGCCCTTGCCATTTAAAAGCTTGATAAAATTATTGCATAATCCCGGCTGGTGGTCTCCAAAAAACACAATCTCTACCGGATCATCCACACCCTTAAAGTATGTGATGAGATTTTCGAGTGCCTTGTCACTCTCATTCAAAAGTGACAGATACTGGTTCGCATCGGTGTATGACGCTCCAACCTTGTAAACCTTCTGGTTGAAGTTGTCATATCTCTCTCCGTAGCCACCGTGGTTTTGCATCGTGACTCCCATGATGTAAAGCTTCTCGTCATCGCTCTTTTTCTCGTAGCGGTCAATGATCTTATCATAGAGCTCCTGGTCAGTGATATATTCCCTGAGTATCTTTGTCTGGTCAAAATCATCTATAAAGTAAGTCTCATCATAGCCCAGATGCGGATAAACCTTGTTCCTGCTCCAGCCTGTCGCATAGTACGGATGCATCGCAACCGTCGTATAGCCGATATTCTTCAGGTTTGAGACTATGGAGGTCGGGTCATCATTTATATACTGCTGATAAACCACCGAGCCGTCCGGCAGAAATGCCATCGAGTTTCCTGTCTCAAATTCCCACTCAGAGTTTGGCGTCTTCGCACCGTACACGGACGAAAGTGCATAGCCTTTAAGCGTATTTTCACTCAATGAATCCATAAACGGCGTGACCTGCGTGTTGGTCTCAAAATCTCCCACCACCGACAAATCCGCAAACGACTCATTCATGATAACAATTATTGTCGGATTTTTCGCATCAGACTGAGAATATGAGCTGTCCGTTTCCTTGAAATTACCCGCTATCTTGTCAACTGCTGCCTTGCTGTAGCCATCAGGTGCCTTCACAAAGCTATCCCTTATGCCGAGCACAAAGTTCAGCAGATAGCCGTTTCTGTACGTGCCCTTTTTCTCCCAGGTCTCGGTGTTCAGTGACACGGAATTCATGATGACATACAGCACGCATATTATTGTGAGCAGTATCGAAATAATCCTCATATGGACTGCCGACTCGAACTGCACTTCTATGCGCCTTACCAGCACTATATACAGAACCGCCGCCAGAATCACGTACAAAAATTTGTAGTCTATGACGAATCTGTATTTTGTCACGACAGAAAGTCCTGTTCCCGCTGACTTCAAATCCGCATATGTAAACTCATTGCCACGGAATTCATAGACAAAATAATCTATAAACCCAAACGCAAGTATGGCAATTGATGCTATGGTACATGTCAGCCTCGTGTTGTTTGTGATAAAAAGTATCACCAGATATATGGCGAGCGCCAGAACCACATTTACCACACATACCATATCGGTGGTTTTCACAAAGTCCTCATCCGTCAGCAGCACATACTGCACCGAAAAAACAGATAGTATCGCTCCGATGACAAGCAGTATCGCAGCCCAAAGCCACGACAGCTTCACCGGAAGCTCAAGCTTCACATTTACAAGTCCAAAATATGCTGCCGCAAACAAAAGAATCACCCACCAGCTTGCCGATGTAAAGTAACCTGCCAGCGCGGCCGCTGCTGCTGCAATTCCAAAATGTATGTTGTTTTGTTTTGTTATCTCAAATTTGATGCTCATTTCTGCCTCTTAATATTGCTTCTTAATATTTCCCCTTAATGCTTTCTCTTAACACTTCCTCTTAAGGCTTTCTCTTAGTGCTTTCTCTTAGTGCTTTCTCTTAATGCTGCCTCTTAATGTTGCGATTTGATTTTAAAAATATTTCCTAATTAGCAAAGAATTCCTCAATTTGACTGTATATAATGTGCATCAGATTTGTTCTTGCCTCAACGCTTGCCCACGCAATATGCGGTGTGATAATCAGCTTGTTTGAATCCTTTATCGCACGAAGCGGATTGTCCTCACTCATAGGCTCCTGCGCCAGCACATCAAGACCTGCCGCCGCCAGCTCTCCATCCATAAGTGCCTGTGCCAGATCCGCTTCATTCACTATAGGACCTCTGCCAAGATTTAAAAATATAGCAGATTTTTTCATCTTTTCAAACGCAGCCTTGTCCATCAGACCAAGTGTGTCATCCGTGAGCGGTGCATGCACCGACACGATATCAGACGTGGCAAGCAGAGTATCAAAATCCACCCTCTCGTAGCCCGGCTGCGAATTTCTTCCTGAGGTAGAATAATAAACCACATGGCAGCCAAAAGCCTTTGCGATATCAGCCACGCGTCTTCCGATATTTCCAAGCCCCACGATGCCCCAGGTCATGCCGTTAATCTGGTGAAACACATTGGAAAAATGCGTAAACGACGTATCACCCACATATTTCTCGCTCTTCACATAATCATCATAATATCTCAGCTTCTCAAGCAGGTAAAATAGCAGTGCAAACGTATGCTGCGCCACGGTCTCTGTAGAATACCCTGCGACATTTCTCCATTCAATGCCTCTTTTTGCCAGATATTCTTTATCCAGATTGTTTGTGCCTGTTGCAGTCACACATACGAGCTTTAAATTTTTTGCCTGTCCTATAGATTTTTCATTTATCTCGACCTTGTTTAAAACAATCACATCTGCATCTCTTGTGCGCTCCGCTGCTTCCTCTGTTGTCGAAAAATCATATTTGACAACCTCTCCGAGCTTGTCATATTCGGAAAGGTCGATGTCGTCACCAATTGTTTTGGAATCTAAAAATACTATTTTCATGGTTTGTTTCCTCTGTGCAATATATTTATTTGTTTTAATTTCTATTTTTAGGGGACTTCGCACTTGCAGGCTGTGATGGTGCGCCGGACATATGCCAGCGATAATGCAGGTTTGCGTGTGCGAAGTCGTCTAAATATACATATAAATATAAATATACATATAAATATACACATAATTGTACACATAAATATAAATATATTTATACCACATTTCGGGAAATAAAACCACTGTATCAGTGTTTGATTAAACAAAGCTTAAGAAAGCCCACCATATTAATGATAAATTTCATCAATATGGTGAGCTTTTAATATTCTGCATCATACTTGCATGCAAAGCAGCATTTTATTTCACAGAGAATTTGTAATCTGTCTCTGTGTGGTATGTATCACCTGCCTTTGTAACAGGTGTACTGAAGTTGGTCTCATTTATTGAGTTTGGATAGAACTGTGTCTCGAGGCAGAATGCATCGCGGTTATTGTATTTAACTCCGCCCTTGCCTTCCTGTCCCACGATAAAGTTGGCTGTATAAAGCTGGATTCCGACACAGTCGGTGTATACCTCCATCTGTATGCCACTCTCAGGTGAATATGCTGTTGCGACCTTTTCTACTCCCGGAGCTGTCTTGTCTATTGCAAAATTGTGATCATATCCGCTTCCATAGTGAAGCTGTGTATCATTTGCCTCAATATCTCTTCCGATTGGCTTAGCCTCTGTAAAATCAAATGGTGTACCCTCAACCGGTGCAATCTCACCTGTAGGAATAGCCTTGGAATCCTTTACAGGTGTGTAATGCTCAGCATTTATCTGCAATGTGTGAGTGTATACACTTCCTGATGCATGACCGTTCAGATTAAAATAGCTGTGGTTTGTCATATTGAAGGTAGTTGTCTTATCTGCCTTTGCATTATATATAATAGCAAGTGCGTTTTCTTCTGTTACCTTAAATGTCACATCAACGACTGCATTTCCCGGGAAGCCCTGCTCCAAATCTGCATCCTCTATCTCAAAGGTAATCTCATCTGCCTTCTGCTCCTTAACAGTCCAGAAGCGCTTAGAAAAACCATTTGATCCACTGTGAAGACTGTTCTCATTGTCATTAGCCTCAAGCTTATATTCCACTCCATCAATATTAATCTTTGCATCAGATATCCTGTTTGCATATCTGCCGACAGTAGCACCAAAATAGCTATACTCCTTCTCATATGACTTCACATTGTCATATCCTAAAATGACATCTCTCTCATTGCCATCCCTGTCCTTTACAAAAATAGACACAACTGTAGCACCGTAGTCTGTCAAAAGTACTCTCAATCCACCGCCATTGCTGATTTCGTAAAGCGATGCCTCCACTCCTTTTGATGTTGTACCGAAAGCTTTTTTACTCATGCCCCATATCCTCCTTTGGTTACATTATGTTTGTTACATTTTTTGTAACTTTATGTTTGTTACATTTTGTTTTAGTACATTATGCTTTTTACATTATGTTCTGTTACTCTTTGCCTGGTAGCATTTCGATTGCATAATCGCTTTTTTCTTATTCTACGCATTCCTTTGTATTTTACTTCTTTTGATCGCATAAGTAAACTTTTTCGTGCAAATATCCGATAAAATATTTATAACAAATATTTAAGTGCAATTATACGTTCAAAATAAAACCTAAAATCGCAGTTATAACGCAATTATTTTAAACTTTAAAATTTAAAAATATAAAGAGGATTAACATGAGTACACGAGTAAGTTCAGCAACAAATCTTTCAGCAACATATTTTATGAGAAATTTTTATTCAAACAACCGCGATGCCATGAAATCATCCAAACGCAAAGAATATAGTATTACAGAGCTCGCTTACGATGATTCAACCGCCCTGCACCGCGCAGCTAAAAAATTAAAGAACTACAAGTATTCAGATGACGAAAATACGGATAACATCCGACAAACAGTCATGGCTCTTGTTGACACTTACAACAATTCCATTGATTCCGCCACCAACAGCAGTTCAACCTCCATGAAGCGTTACGCCAAACAGCTCAAAAAGCTGGCAAATAAATACAGTGACGAGCTTGAAGACATTGGCATCACAATAAACAAGGACGGTACCCTGAAAGCAAATGAGGAGCTCGTCAAAAAAGCCGACGCAGACACTCTTAATTCTCTGTTCGGAAATGACAATGACTTCACAAGCAGTCTGTATCGTGTCTCACGCCAGATGAGCAGCTCGTCATATGATGATTACTACACATCACTGCGGACAGGAAGCAATATAAATCTGACGGTGTAGTTTTTATAATGTAATTTTAGCATTTCAACTGTAGAATTTCGACTTTGTAAAAGAATAATAGATAATAAATATTTGGCTGTCTTTTTTTAATTAGAGCAAAAAAAAGACAGCCATCGTTCTGCTGTCTTTTAGGAGAAGGTATTTTACTATGGGGATAGTAAAAAATATATAATGTATTGGGGGGTTTTTACGGTTATTATAGTATCACCTTGACCTCTGAAAGTGTTAACAAACATGCACAAATTTTTAATTATTTTTTGTGCAGTTTTACTAATTAAAATGCGTTGTCCGAAGTTCAATTCACCATATATCAATAGAAAAAGAAAACCACCACTCTTACGAGTGATGGTTTTCTTTTTCTAATGAGACATCGGGGATTCGAACCCCGGACAACTTGATTAAAAGTCAAGTGCTCTACCACCTGAGCTAATATCCCATAATAAATTAAAATGCCCAGTTCCGGAATCGAACCAGAGACACACGGATTTTCAGTCCGTTGCTCTACCAACTGAGCTAACTGGGCACAATGCTTACGCATCGAGTTGCGGGAATAGGATTTGAACCTATGACCTCCGGGTTATGAGCCCGGCGAGCTTCCAGACTGCTCCATCCCGCGATAGTATTTAGTTACTCTATAAAGAGTAATGGGCAGAGATGGATTCGAACCATCGAAGCAAGTTGCAGCAGATTTACAGTCTGTCCCCTTTGGCCACTCGGGAATCTGCCCATAATACAATTCAATATTAAATTGTATAAAGCCGATGATCGGACTCGAACCGATAACCTGCTGATTACAAATCAGCTGCTCTGCCAATTGAGCCACATCGGCATATTGAAAATGCTTTAGAATTTAAATGGGACCTACAGGGCTCGAACCTGTGACCCTCTGCTTGTAAGGCAGATGCTCTCCCAGCTGAGCTAAGATCCCACGCGTTGCTTCTAGTGAGTGTTAAAAAAATTCATCTGATTTAATCGTCATACACTCATGAATAAAGACTCACTATAAACGACCCAGACGGGACTCGAACCCGTGACCTCCGCCGTGACAGGGCGGCGCTCTAACCAACTGAGCCACTAGGCCATATAAAGGTTTGTACCTTCAAAACTTCATACAAATCCGATTTGTTTTCTCCGTTATTAATCAGATTAAGCCCTCGACCTATTAGTAACAGTCAGCTCCACATGTTGCCATGCTTC